>ENA-UOWJ01000107-UOWJ01000107.1-bioreactor-metagenome-genome-assembly--contig:-NODE-107-length-70090-cov-22.214807_pt1 | contig 70090 bp, 51 predicted proteins | sample MGYA00238156_ERZ761611 | MGnify/ENA primary metagenome ERZ761611 (study PRJEB28900, sample SAMN06268034) | bioreactor metagenome | isolation source: Joint BioEnergy Institute, California, USA...
AATTACATGAGTGATCCATTCTCCTTCGGTAACATTTTTATATGAGTTGACACGCGGCGGCAATCATGTTTGAAAACCAGTTTGGGATGCCCCTCCCGGGAAGGAAGGGCATCCTGCATACTTACAACAAGTCCAAAAGGTTGGAGAGGACTTGAGCGCTTTCGGCGCGGGTCATCGACTCCTGCGGGGCGAATTTCCCGTTGCCCCGACCGTTGATTAGGCCGGCTGCCCGGGCAGCGTAGACCTCATCTCGGGCCCAGGCGTGAATTCGCCCATCGTCACCAAACGCGCCAATTTGAGCCGCGGGGAGCTCAGAACCTTCGGCGTATTTGTACGCCCGAACGATCATGACCGCCATTTCCTCACGTGAAATCGCGGCATCTGGCGCGAACGTGTCGGCACCACGTCCCAGCACGATGCCCGCATCGCTCACGGCGGCAACGGCGCCCGCAAACCACGCGTTTGGATCCACGTCCCGAAATTTCGTCGCTGCCGAAGATTCCAATCCCAACGCTCGCCTGATCATAGCTGCGAATTGCGCCCGCGTAACCAAGCCTTGCGGATCGAACTTCTCCTTGGTCACCCCTTCGACAACATGCCTTGCGGCCATCTTCTTGATGGCATCGATGGCCCACGAGGCCTCGCTCACATCAACGAAGGTTTTGTCATACTCCAGAACGGCCAGACGGCTCAGATGATCCACCTTGACCGTCATCTTCCCGTTCATCAGCGTCCCGCCCATGTAGTGAACTGTTCCGTCCGGCGCAATCTCGTAAACCCCCAGCAAATCGGGATCGGCATCCGAATCGATTGCGATTGTGATCGTCACAGGCTCGGCAAAGTCGGTTACCGGTGTTTCTGTTCCATCCGCCGCTATAACGCTGAGGCTCAAGCCGTATCCGCCGCTGACAGGGACCAACCGAACGGAATCGTCCTCCACGGGGTTTCGGAGCAACCCGAGCACGTCATCCCGGGACGTTACCTCCGCCGAAAACTTCAATTGTGTTCCTTCGGTTTGAGTTCCGGCGGCGGCTTCTTGCAGGATTTTCAGGGCATCCGGGGAAAGCTCGATCGTCATCCCTTTGTGCTCCAACTGCAGGCCGTTGTTTCCAGAAATGTCGGACAGGTTGGAAGGCAACAGCACGGAACGCTTGTCATCCGGAATCTGCACTGCGATCGTTCCGCCTCTTTGAGCCTCCAGGTCGTCAGCGCTTAGAACGAGTATTGTCGGGTCTGGGGTTGGCGTCGGTTCCGGCGTCGTAATTGGAGCTGGCGTCGTAATTGGAGCCGGCGGAACTGGTGTCGGTTGCGGTCTCTCGGCGACAATGACGATTCTCGTCACCTCTGCGGCCGCATTGCCGGCACTATCGCTGACATTGTAGTTAAGCGTGTATGTTCCCGCCACTGTCGTGTCAAGCGTCGTCTCATCATTCGCCTCGTTGGTGACGGTCGTTACAATGCGATCCGTGATGTCGCCATCCCGGTCGTCAATCGCAATGGCTCCCGCATCTGTGTAGCTCGCCCCGTACGCCAGGTGGACAACGGCGTCACCCATCAATGTGATGACCGGGGGTGTCGTATCCGGCTGCATTACATCCGTCCTGGAGATGATGCCGCTCGCCGTAGCCACCGCAACGGCGGCACCCTTCGTCAATGTCGCAGCAAACGCAAAGCTGCCGTCTTCGTCGACGGTGGCGGCCCGGAACGAAGTCACGTCAATCTCGTTCACTGTGACGCCGGTGGCACCGAGTCCGTCCAGTCCGGCGATCGTTTCCGCCAACCATGCCCGAACGTCGTCCTCTGTGTTGGCGTCAAAACTGCTCACATTGTAGGCGGCGGCTTCGACAATGTTTTTGGCGTCATCGACTGCCTGTTGATCGGCGGGATCTGCGGCAACTCTCCTGGCGACTCCGAGATAGCTGATGAGAGCCGCTTGATTTCCGGTATACGTGTTGTTGATTGTATATTTGACTGTGCCGTCCACCGGCAGCGTAAAATCGTACGAAACCATCACGCCGTCGGAACCCGCAATCAGGCCGCTTCGTACCGGCAATGTGACGGGATTGCCGTCTTCCCCGAGATAGCTCAAGCTGATGTCCATCGTCCGGTTGCTGTTGTTCCACCAATCCCGGTGGAAGGACGTAATGGTATAGTCCCCCGCCGGCAGCGGAAGCACATACACAAGCGGACTGTTGACCGTATTTGAACCATAGACGCCGGTCTGACTCTTGTCGGTGGGAACGACCGATCCGGTGAGGGCTTTCAGATTGTAGTTCGCATCCGTTGGCAGATGGCCCCATACCGAATCGTCGGTGGACGGCTGATCGGCCTTATCGTTGAGCAGGTTGTCTCCCAGCAACGCTTTGACGGCGTCGAACGGCGGTGTCGTATCGTCCGGCAAACCCGGATCCAAAAAGTAAACAAGACCGTCGGGCACCACTTCAACCTGGACCTGAATCGTCAGATTTTTTCCGCCTTCGATTTCCCCCGTCAGCATAACCGTGGAATACGGAATCGAAAAGCGTTCGGGCGCATTGTTCACCCAGTTCACATGAGCGTCCACATCCGTGGTGCCGTCCGCCAGCGTGACTTTAACGGTGTCGGGCAGCCCCCGGACCGCTTCGTCCACCCGTGTGGCCAACAACTGGGGATATGTCCCGGTCACCGCCACCGGCTGATTTTTCAGCACCAGAGAGTCAACGGCGCTTTGAAGCGCATGGAGGGAGGAGTCCACCGCTTGCTGGGTGGCGGCGTCATCGGCAAGTGTCGCGAGCGCCGCGGCCAAAGCGTTCGAGAAAGCCGGCCATTGATCCGGCAAGTAATCAGCTTCGACATATCCGCTCACTTGATCGACCAGATTCTGCAAAGCCGTTTTCGAAACCGAGCCATAAACCGGTCCCAGAATGTCGATGGAATCGAGGCTGAAGTTGCCGTCCTTGACAACCACCTTGAGCGTATGCGGACCATAGTCCAAACCGCTGAGCGAGTAGGTATCGGTGCGGTTGACGGAAGCCGCCGGAATCGCTACATCCGAATCAACCAGCCGGTCGTCCACATAAACGTCGAGAATGGCGCTGTCGGTATCGCCCACCAGGTTGAAACCCGTGCCTGTAAAAGGCAACTCGAAATAGGACGGATCGGACGTGTCCACCGTCACCACCGCTTTTTGGATGGAAATAAAGTTCCCGCTACCGGAGGTGGCGGCCGTTTTGACGATTTTGACGTTGTGTATTCCGGGCGGAAGACCGCTCACCTGGTAAATCAGTTGACTATTGGTGCCGTTGCTGTATGCCTTGTTGGTGACGACCCTCTTTGTTGGATCGTGGTTGTAGCCCGTGCCAAAATCGTCCAAATAGACGTCCATTCGGGCGACGGAATTGTTGCCCTGCCCCAGACCGTATACCGCAACGCCGGTACCTTTGAAGGTCAAGGAAGCGTAGCTGCCGTTCTCCCCCGCCCAAGCGTTATCGGAATTCGAGCCCCACGGATTCGGGTTGCCTTCGTTCCGGACCATATACCACCGGTTCAGCGTCCCTTCCGTCTTCGTCGTGCTGCTGAACATGATCGTCGAACCGCCGGTGGAAATGGTGCGGTTCAGCCTGCCGGCACCGCCGGACACACTGTGGGACCACGGGAAGCTGCCCTCATGGTAATTGACGCAGGAATCCAGATCGTCCACCCGTTCGGTCGCATAAGGAACATAGCCGGAGACAGCTTCAACCTTCAGGTTGTCGAAAACCGACTGGTTTAGGCCGGTTTGAAGGATGACCTGACCTGTAAGTGGCGAACCGCTTGCTGTATCGGTGTAATCGGTAACCACCTGGCCGTCCAACGAGGCGGTGATGAAATGCCCCGCCGCTTTCAGCGCCATGCGGTGCCATTGGCCTGGATCGAAGTCGGCGATCATCCCGGAAGCGACCGTCTGTGTCAAGCGGATCAGACGCCAGGTGCCGTCAGCGTAGATGCGGAATTTATACCCCGACTCCGAATCGGCGGTCGTACCGTTCAACTTGTGGCGGACCCCGATCGCGACATAGTTGTCCCCGATTTGTGCAGGATCCATATCCATTTTAAAATCGATAGAAGCTTCATAGTTGGCCCAGCGTTCGTCCCCTAACACCGTATACGAAAAAGGCGTGGTGGCCCAAGTACCCGGCTTGTTGCCCGAATAAATCATCTGCTTCAGGCCGTTGGAGCCATCCTTTCCGATGCCGGGGTACACCTCGAAGGCGCCTCCCTGGTCGGCCGTGTAGCGCGGAGTGCCGCCACGTCGTTCAAGATAGCTCAGCCCGTCAACGATCGGGTAGCTGCTGTACTCGAAATCGTCCTCGTACAGAAGGGCGGGATCGCTGCTGCTTGCCACGTCCAGCACCGACTGCGGCGGAATGTCGTGGTTCCGCCTGTACGGAGTGCGGGGATGGCCGGTATTCGGATTGTTGACCGCACTTGTGATGCTGACCATCGAGTGGGGTTTGACGGTCAGCGTGTAGGTATAAGCGTCCCCGTTGTCGACGGCGGTCAGATCGCCAAGCCGCTGATACCAATTCGCATCGTACTCTTCTCCGGCGTCGGGCCCCCGCGTTTCCCACACTTGCAACGGGTTTCCGGCACTTGCGATATTTTTCTTGACGTTGAACAGGTAATCGGCTTCCCGATCGCTGTCGTTGACCATCACGACGGAAAAGTCCTTTTTGTCCGGGCTGACAAAGACAAGGCGGTTGTATTCCGCCCCGGGAGCGTTGCCATCCATCTCGCTGTTGCCCCGGTTTCCGATGACCGCCGAGCTGGCGTCAGGAATGTACATCCAGTTATCGGCGGCAAACTGCGTAAATTGCATGGTCGTATAAATGCCCACATCCGGCGCATAGTAGCCGGACCAGGGATCCCGGGCCGAAATGAGCTCCTTGCTGCTGTAGGGAGCGCCGCTATAGAAGGCGCCTACGGCAGGCTGGTACAGATAATGGGTGCGCCTGCCCTGCATATACATGCCGATAAAACGGCCCGCCACATCCAGCGCGCTCGCCACACCCCCGAATTTGTCATCCGAGTTCACCCGATACTTGGCCAACGTTTGCGGCGCCACGCCTTCACTGTACCATATCTCCTTCTGGTTCTCTGCGTTGACCTTCAGGAAGTCGGGACTGGTTCCCATGGTGTAATGATAGGCCATCACATCCACCGCGTTCATGAGGTCCGGATCGGCCAGCATCAAGGTCGGTATTTTCATGGTGGTATTCTCGTCGGAGGCGATGATTTTAATCTTGTCATGATTGGGGAATTCCGGATCGTTCCGCATCCGATTGGCGAACCACTTGATGAAGTTTACATTGGGCGTGCTCGTTTCATTGCGGTCCGGATCGATGTAATCGAAATAATAGCCGTATGTCTGGTAAACGGCGATGGCAGTGTCCTTGTACCACTTGTACATGCGTTCGTAAGCTGCAAGGGTGTTCGGATTCGTCGGATCGGTGTTGCCGTCACTCCACGGCTGAACCCAATTCGGTTGGCTCCAGCGCAGGATACTCACCTTCACGTTGGGATTGATCTTCTTCGCATCTGCCGCGAGCACGAAGCCTGCTCCCCGTCGCACATTCGCCGGCTCGTCCTCGGAGCGTTTGGTCGCCGGTTCGGTACCGGACGATGTGTTTGAGTCGTTGCCCATTTCGATTTTGATGTCGTTGAGACCGGCGCCGGTATCCTGATTAAACAACAGATTCATGATTTCCCAGTATTGATCGGGATGCTCCTCCTTGTAGTCCAGCAGCAACCGGGAGGTGTTGTTGGCAGTTACCAGCCCATAGCCTTTGAAAGTGTTGGCAGGGCTGGTGTCCGCGGCATCGCCGTCGATGGTGACGATCTCCTGTGCTGGCGGATCGTCGGCAAAGGCCGACAGATTCGGAAAGAAGGAGGAAACCAAAACAAAACTCAAGAAAAATTCAGCTATTTTTCTCAAAAATTTGGTATTTTTCATTCCCGTTTCCACCTCATCCGTTGATCCTTTGCAAGCATGAAGCAAGCCGTTGTCCCCTGTCTTCCCCTGTATGGAGGGGCGACAAAAATTCGGAATCGCTCGTCGCCACTCATAGAAAATCGCTTCGACGTCTCTCAGGAAAAAAGCTTCCTGTCCGAATCAACAGCATCCTTCCATCTGCTCCTTTTCGTCAAAATCCATTGCGCAACCTAATTATATTGAGAAATGAAAGCGCATTTATCCAACTATTTTGACTCGTTGTTTCACTATTTTTACTTCAAGTTTGGCGAATTATTGCTTGGAACCCGTTGAAATTAGTTCCCACTTTTCCGTCACAGTAGTTATTTCGCAACGATGCCTTAGGAACGTTAGGGACGTTTCCCCGAACGGGCTGAAAGTGGCCAGACCCGCGTTGTTTGTTCAAAGGTACTTGACGGTTACAGCTCCTTCTCGCACCTGTTCTGGTCTGTTATTTTCTTTCACGTGCCTTAAGCTAAGAGCCTATCCGAAAACCGTTTCCATGCAAAAGGAAAATAGTGGAATATATCGAATCCCTACAAGAGAAGCATTTGGAGGGAAAAGGCGATGGCAGACGCACCGAAGCAACTCTTTACGATTCCCGATGAACTGTGGGCTCACATCCAACCTTTGCTACCGGAAGAACCGCCGAAGCCAAAGGGGGGGCGTCCCCGCATGGATGATGGGCAGGCGATGACAGCGATCTTTTACGTGTTCCGCAGGGCATCCAATGGAAGGCGTTGCCTCGCCATTTGGGGGCTGCCAGCACCGTGCACGATCGCTTTCAGGAATGGCAGCGAAAAGGCGTGTTCAAACGGATGTGGGAAGCGGGGTTACAAGCGTACAACGAAGCCAAATGAATCGAATGGACCTGGCAGGCGGTAGACGGCGCCATGACCAAGGCGCCGCTGGGGAAAAAGGAACCAACCGGACCTAACCCGACGGACCGCGGCAAGCGTGGCACCAGGAGTTTATGGACCGATGGACGCGGCATGCCCTTGGGTGTCGCGGTGGACGAGGCGAATCGTCACGATATGAGACTGCTGGGGTCAACGCTGTCCGAACCCGCTGCGCCGCGACCGGAACCGAACGAAAAGAGCCCGCAACATTTATGTCTGGATAAGGGATACGACTACCCGATCATCCGGGAACAAGTAGCCGAGTGGGGATACGTGCTTCATTTGCGTTCGCGCGGCGAGGAAAAGGAAGAAAAAGCAACGATTCCGGGTTACCGGGCCAGACGGTGGGTGGTCGAACGAACTCACTCCTGGATGAACCGGTTTCGCCGCTTGATCATTCGCTGGGAAAAGAAAGTGGAGAACTACGAAGCGATGCTCCACTTTGCTTGCGCCTGGATTTGTTTTCGTGGTGCAGAAGTTTTCGGATAGGCTCTAAATAATTTCGTAAACTCACGCCAGGGCTATTTGATCGGTTCATGCGTCAGTACTGCGGGTGTCGCGCCGGATATCACGGATACATGGTCAGAATGACGATCCGGCCGGACGATGCGGCGAAACGGATTTCGTTGTCCGTAATTTCAAGCCCGTGCGCGGCAAGCGCATCCGGGCGATCGTCTTCCTCCCGGCAGCGCGGCCGTCCGTACACCGCCGAGACGAGCCAATGGGTGCCGGGCGCGAGCCGCGCCTGAAGCGTCGGGATGACGGTGCGCGGATGCAGCACGTTGGTGTTCGGCTGCGCCTGAATCGTCTCCGCCTTCGTATAACCGAGACAGCCGCGGATGGCGCTCGTGCCGAAACGGCCCGCCGCTGATGCTTCAGGCCCGTCGGCCCGAAGCCGGGTGTCCGGCTCGAGCGCGAGCGCGAAGCCGCCTTCTGCGGCGTCGAGCGCCCTTTCGGTCCGCACGCGATGGATGCGCAGATGCCACGGAAGCCCCGCCGCGATCCAGGTGCGCACCTCCACGTCCGGCCACGGCTTCCAACGGGCAAACAGCACGTTGTCCTCGACCGACGTCTCTTCGTTGCGGCGACGCGTCCGGTACAGGTTGTCGCCCGCCTCGCTCAGCGCCAGCGTCGAATCGAACGCCCCTTGCGCCAGCCCCCATTCCGCCTTCGGCACGCTGAAGCCGAACGCCGTCGAATAGGCGAACTTCTCGTACTTCGCCGACGCGTGCGCGTGCTCGCTCGTCGAACCGTGCCCTGCATGAAAAGCCGCGACATGGTCGCTCTCGGCTTCCCGGCACAGCACGAGGCGCGCCGGCCGCTGCACCGCCGCCCCGTCCCATTCCGGCAGCGGCAGTTCCTCCGCCCGCCAGAACGGGTCGTTCTCCGGCAGCGCCAGCGGCAGAAACGTTTTCAACGCCCAGTACGGCGATCCGGGCGAGTTGTATTGCTCTGCCATGATGAGATTCGGATACGCGTATCCGATCGTCAGCACGCCGCTTGGGTCGAAGATCGGGCGGCGAAACCACCAGCGCAAGTTGCGCAGCACGAGCCCTTTGATCACGCCGGCGGGGACGGCCTCCGTGCCGGCGAACGCCAGCGCGCTCCAGAACGCGGATTGGGCGAAGCGGTAGGCGAGACTGCGCCCGTAAGGAAGAGCGGAACCGTCCGCCGCGAACCAGCGCAGGAAATGGCGCGCGAACGTCTCCGCCCGCTCGCGGTAGCGCGCCGCCCGCTCCGGGTCCTCCGCCCCCATCAGCTTCGCGTACACCAACCCGTAGTAATGGAACCCGAACGGCACGTAGTAGTCGCGGTGGCCGCCGTCGCCGTCGGCGTACCATCCGTCGCCCAGGTAGAAGTCGTCGATCCGCTTCAGGCTCCGCTCCATCTGTTCGCGGTCGTACGGAAGCCCGATACGGCGAAAACCGAGGTTGACCAGCACGCGAAAAAACAGCCAGTTGCAGTCATAGATCGAACGACGGTTAATCTGGTTCAGCCAGTTGCTCAAGTTGCGCCGTTCCCGCTCACCGAGCGGCTCCCAGATGCGCTCGGGGGCGAGCGCCAGCGCAAAGCCGGGCGCCGCCATCTCGACAAGCCGCTGGTCGCAGTCGCCGGCATCCCCCCAATATTCCCTGTGCGCGGGATCGGTCCCGTTGGCGATGCCCCGCAGGCAGACGTCCCAGAGCGGCCCGGGATCTCCGCCGCCCGCCCAATATGGTGCGAGCCCCCACAGCACCCGTGAAAAGCCTTCCATCTCCGCCACGTCCGGAGAATGGCTCGCTCCGGTGAAGCCCAGCCGCAGCCTGGCTCCCCCTTCGCTGTAATACGGCCGCAGCGATTCGCACAGCTGCCGCAGCGCCAGCCGCAGGTCGTCCCGGGTGCGAAGCGGATTGTCCGCAACCGGCCATTGTTTCAGGCTCATCTTCACCGCTCCCTGTACAGCAAATTCAGCTCCCGCCCGCGGCTTAAGGCCTGCAAGGTCTCCGGCCTGTTCTTCTCCTCTACTGCCAGAAAATCAAACGGTTCCCCCGCAAGCGGTACAGGCCTTCCACGAAGAAATAGTCGCCGTATATGAGCGGGACGTCCACGTTGCCGCCTTCCGGACAGTGGCCCGTGCCGTGCAAAATAAGGCCTTCCTCGTCCGGATCGTCCCAGGCGCCGTAGTTCCGGTACAGCGATTCGAGCATGCGGACAGCCGCGCCGCGGTACAGGGAGGATTCGCCGGCGTTCACTTTCTCCGCGAGCAGCAGCAGGCCGCTGGCCGCGCACGCCCCCGCCGAAGAGTCGCGATAACGGGGCGCTTCCGGCGGAAGCCGGAAATCCCAATAAGGCACGTAATCGTCCGGCAGATTCGCCAGAAAAAAATGCGCAACCCGCTTCGCGGCGTCCAAATAGGCGAGCTTGCCCGTATGATGGTACGCCAGCGTCAAGCCGTAAATCGCCCAGGCCGTTCCCCGGCTCCACGCCGATTCAGGCCCGTAGCCCTGGCCGCCGAGCGCTCCGAGACACTCGCCGGTGGCGGGATCGAAGCGGACGATATGGCAGACGGAACCGTCCGGCCGAACGAAGCGCTCCGTCACCGTGTCCATATGCGCTTCGGCGATATGGCGGAAGCGCGGATCCCCGCTCTCCGCGGAAGCCCAGAACAGAAGCGCCATGTTCATCGCGCAGTCGATAATGGCGACTCCCGCGTTGTCCTCGCCTTCCGTCCATGGATTCCAGGCACGGATGAACCGGCCCCGGAGGTTGAAGCGGCCGGCCAAATAATTGGCGGCCTGCAGCGCCCGGCGCCGGGACTCCTCCCCTCCGAGCAGCTTATAGGAGGCGACGCTCGTCAGCGTCCACATGAAGCCGAGGTCGTGATCGACCCGTGCAAAATGGTGCAGCACCGAATCCAGCCGCGATTCGCACTGCTCCGCAATCCGGCGCAACCGCTCGCGGGCGCCGTCCCCGGACCCGCCGCCCCCGTCGCCGGCGTAGAACAGCCACAGCATCCCCGGCCAGAAACCGGCGGTCCACCAGTGCGGCTCCTCGCACACGTATACGCCGCCGTGGCTCGCATGCGGGAAGTTCGCACCGATCCTCCCGCTGTTTCGCAGCGTTTTCTCCTTCGCTCTGTTCCAGGCTTCCTCTACCCAGGCTTCGCTCAATGGATGTCACCCTCCGTTTATGCAAATTCAAATTTCAGCACGATCGCAAAACAGCGGGAACCGACAGCTTCCGCCAGGACAAAATCCAAGGCGTACCAGCACTCCTCCCGCCCGCGATGGTCGCGGTACGAGCGGCGCTCGACGCGGACGTGCAGCCGTTCGGCGTCGTAGCGGACGAGCACGGAGCGCCTCCCCGCTCCGGCCAACCGCACGACGCCGCCCTCCATCGGCTCCGGAGGCCGAAGCGCGATGATCCGCTCGATCACGCTGCCGGGCGCTTCCGCGAACCGGAATTCGTCGGTCAGCTCCAGCACGGGCAGCTCGCGTTTCCGCCACGCAAAGCTTCGCACCAGCGATTGCAGATGAGGCAAGCGGTAAGCCGCGGCCATCTCGAACCGGAACCGGACCTCCTCGCCGCCGACGGCCGCTTCCAGCACGCGGGCGGCGCTCTCCTCCCCCGCCTCCTGCAGAGCGCCGTCCACGATCGGCACCGCGTGCCCTTGAGAGCCGTTGCAATCGTAGGTGTAACGGCCCGCGCCAAAATATTCCTTCGTGTACTCCCCGCTGCCAAGGTCGGCGACGAACGTCTCCCCGTCCGCCAGCAGCATAAACTGGCCGATGTCGTTATGATTGTGCGGCTCCGCGTTGTGGCCGGCTTTGGCGGCGAAACTGAAGGCGCCCGCCGCGGAGCGATGCCGCGAGATCAGCCATTGCGCGTCCGGCCAGTAGTCGTCGGCGGCCCGCCGCCCCCCGCCGCCGCCTTGCCGCGGATCGAGCCAGATCAGGTTGCGCAGGGCGGGCGCCCAGCGGCTGCAATGATCTTCCCGGTATGAGGCCGCCATCGACAGCGGCGGCACCTCGACCTCGGGGAACCGTCTCGCCAGACGGCAGGCGAGTCCGGCCTGAAAATGCGCGCGCGGCGCCGCGTCGGAAAAATTGGCGACCCGGTCTCCGTCCAAATATACTTTCTGCTGAAACTGGGCAATGCGCCGAACTTTGCCGCCGCTGAGCAGGTCGAGCGCGCCCTTGGTCCGTTTGTCCAGCAGGTCGGCAAAATAGACGAAATAGCCGAAGCCGTAACTCCAATAGTCCAGCCCTTCGAGACAGGCGCCGTCCTCCCCGAAACCGGCGAGGAAATGGTCCATGCTGCCCAGCACCTTGCCGATGATCTCCGCCAGCCGATCCGCGTCGCGGATCGCAAGCAATGCGGCCGCGCCGATCGAGCCGGCGCACACCGCGGCCCAATTGTGCCGGGCGGTCTCCCACCCGTAGGGGCCGCGCGTCAAATAAGGCGTGAACAGCCGCGCCTCGACCTCCTCGGCGATGCGTTCCCGCAAGAGCGGGGGCAGCCGGTCGCCGAGCAATAGCGCGATTTCGGTCAGGGCGAACCCGGTCTCCGCCGAGAAAAGGTCGATCGCGGAGCGAATGGCCGCGCCGGAGCCGGACAGATGGGCGGGCAGGCACCATGTGTATTCGTTGCACACCGACCAGACGATGTCGCACAGCGCCGCGAGGTAAGCCCGCTCGTCCGGCTCCAGCAGCGCGAGCAGGGCGAACGTGTTCAGCCGCCTGCGCCGCACAAAGTAGACGTGTTCATATTCGAGCCGCGTTCCCCGATCGGCAAAGATCGCAAACAGCGAATACGTCAGTTCGGGAGCCGGCTCGCCAAGAAGCCGCCCGCCCTCTGCACGGATCTCCTCCACCACGGCCGCCCATTCGGGCGCGCTCCCCGCCCGACGCCAGAATGCCGCCGCATCTTCGTCGGCGTAATAGAAATCGAGACCCGGCGGCGCTCCTTGTGCCAGCGCTTCTCTCACCTTATCCCGTTGCACGCGCGCTCCTCCCTCTTCGCCGGCCGTTCCGTCGACCCGCTCTTCCGGCGGTTTGCGCCATCCCGCCTCGCCGCGGCTGCGACAGTCGGACGCCGGCCGTTTATCCCCGATACTCCATCGGCGTCGCGCCGGAATGGGCCTTGAACGTCTTGATGAAATAGCTCTGGTTGTCGTAGCCGAGCTGCTCGCATATTTCTCCCACCGACAGCGAAGTTTGATCGAGCAGTTCCTTGGCCCGCTCCATCTTCAACAGGGTAACGTATTCGATGAACGTCATGCCCAATTCCTTCTTGAACAGACGGCTGAAATAACTCGGGTTCAAATGCAGGTGGTCGGCGACCTCCTCGAGCGAGATTCGCCTGCCGAGGTTCTGCGACACGTACTGGCACGCCTTCAGCACGTCCGTCCGTTTGCCCGCGGCCGCCCGCGCCGTTTCGTTCGGCCGGACGGCCATCTGCAGATGCTCGATCAGCCACGTCCGCAGTTCGCCGAGCGAATCGATCTCAACGATCTCCTTGTGCAACGTGTCGGCGGAACGAATCGAACCCATCATCTGCAGCGAATGCAACTTCAGCTTCAAATCGAGCAGCAGCTTCAGCGTCCAGTCCTTCACCGCCGCCGGCGCGTATTCCTCCCGGCGAATGTGCGCGATCCAAACGTCCGTCGTCTTCTCCACGTCCCCGGGCGACTTGCCGACCAGCGCTTCCCGCAGTTCGGTACTGGCCCGTTCGTAATGGGCGAACAGGTCGACGGCGGACGCTTTCCAGGGGCGAAGGCGCGCGATGTCTCCGTCCTGCATGTAGAACCGCTGCCCTTCGCTGCCGAGCAGCATGGTCAGCTCGGACTTCAGGGTCTCGGGACCATCGCACCCGGTTCCGATCAGGAACGACATGCGCACCTTCAGCACTTTCCGCAGCGTGTCCCGAACCGTCCTCAGCGCCTCTCGCGCCTCGTCGTATACGTTCGTTTTCAACCCCGGCCGATAGGCGAAAAGCAGCATCAACCTTCTGGCGTCGTATCCGGCGTGAACAGCTTTCGGACGAAGGCCGGCGAGCACCTCGTCGATCACGTTGCCGACGGCGAACCGAAGCGTCTGGTCGGAGGAGAAGCGCTTCCTGAGCTGCGGGTATCCGTCGATGAAGCCGACCGTCGGCAAGCAAGCTTCGCCGTCCAGCAGGATGCCAAATGCGCCCGCCTCCCGCCTCCACTGGCCGGGGGAGATTAGCGGCTGGTCGACGAAGCTGCGGAAGAACTTCTCCTTGCGCAGCTCCTTCGTCTCGTTGACGAGCGCTATCAGCCGCGACTGCTCCCAGCTCGATTGGCGCTCCTCGTCCATGCTGATTTTGAACCGCTTCAGCAACTGGACCAAATCATTCGGATCGAGCGTATCCTTGAGCAAATATTCCTGCACGTTCAGCCGTATCGCCTGCCGGGCGTACTGGAACTCGTCGTGACAGGTGAGGATGATCGTCCTTAGGTTCGGTTTCCGCTCCTTCAGCCGCGCCGTCAGCTCCAGCCCGTCCATCTTCGGCATCCCGATATCGGTCACGAGCAGGTCCGGCATGTCCCGTTGCGCTTGCTCCCATGCACCCTCTCCGTTCTCGTGGGTGCTCACGAGCCGGAAGCCGAGCGCCTCCCAGTCGATCCCCTCAGACAGCAGCTCGATGACCGGGTAATCGTCGTCCGCCAACATCACCTTATACATCGCGCTCCTCCTCCTTGCGAGGGATAAACATTCGGATGGCGGTGCCCTTCCCTTGTTCGCTTTTCACTTCCATGCGGAAACCGTCCCCGAACACCATCCTCATCCGTTCCACGACGTTGCGCAGCCCGATGCCCGAGAAGCTTCCCCGATCCTCGTCTCGGCCTTCCGCCAGCGGCTCCGCCGATTGCAGCTTCCGTCGCAGCGCCGCAAGCGCTTTCGAATCCATGCCAGCCCCGTCGTCCTCCACGGTCAGCACGAGGAACAGCCGACCGAGCTCCGCCCGAACGGCAATCCGGCCCGCCCGCTGCTTCAGCCCGTGAATGAGTGCGTTCTCGACAACCGGCTGCAGGAAAAATCGCGGCACCTTGCACAGAAACGCTTCCGACGCAACGTCCAGCGTCAGCCGCGCCGCCTCCCGCTGGCGCAAATTCATGAGCTCCACGTAGCTGGACAGCAGTTCCAGTTCCTCGTGCAGCGTGATCTCGTCCTCTTCCTTGCTGATCGTCATCCGCAGCAGCTTCGACAGCGAACTGATCATATTGGCGCTGTCCTGATCGCCCCGGCGCAGCACCTTCATCCGGATCGAGTTGAGCACGTTGAACAGGAAGTGCGGGCGAATCTGCGCCTGCAGCATGCGCAGTTCGGCCTCGCGCTTGCGCGCCTGGGTGACGGACACTTCGGCGATCATCTCCTGCACCCGGTCCAGCATCTGGTCGAACAGAAAGCCAAGCCTCCCGATTTCGTCCGGCCCGCGGATGCCGGACCGCACGCTCAGGTTGCCCCGCTGCACCGTTGTCGCCACTTTGCCGAGCCTAACGATTGGCGTGGTGAACGCCCGCAGCAGCGCCAGCAGAAGCAGCAGGAACGCGAAGAATGAAGCGGCCTGGAAGACGAATACGCGGTTGAAGATGGAGGCAATGTTCACGATCGCTTCCTTGTACGGCTGCTCCAGGACGAGAATCCAGCCGTTGATCACGATCGGCATCCGGACGATCAGCATTTTCTTCCCGTCGATCTTCCGAATGGAGGACGCATCGTCCGCGAAGTCGGCCCTCGGATCGGCCGACGCCGGCTGCCCGATCCGCGCCTTGTCTTTGTCCGACACGATCCTGCCTTCTCCGTCCACCAGCATCAGCTCCTGGCCCGCCTGCAGCCGGCTGAAAATCGCGCTTATCTCGTCCTCGAAAAAAGTGACGACGATGTATCCGTAGATCGCGTTGTCCTTGCGCAGCGTACGCGCAACCGAGATTTGATACGCATGATTGAGCTTATCGAGACGAAACGCCGTCGGCTCCGCGCCGGTCCAGTACGACTGGAACCCTTGAAGCGTTTGCAGCCGGCCGAACCAAGGCTCCTGCCGCAGGGACAACGGGTCGAATTCCTGGATCGAGTAGTTCGTGAAATATTGGCCGTTCGAGAGCAGCACGGTGACATAACATTTCTCGCCGAGCACGGTCAGGCTGTCCAACTGGTCCAAAACATACTTTCGCTCGGTGAATTGGGTGTACGGATCGCCCTTGTCCGCCCCGCCGGCGCCCAGCTGCTTGAAGTAGGCGTTCATGCCCGGATTGACCTGGATGTAGTTGGCGACGTTCAGCATGCTTTTCATCAGGTTCGTCACCGAATCGTGGACGAGCTGAAGCGAATCGTGCGCGTTCGTGACCGACTGCTTCTTGACCGCTTCCTGCGTGAGGGCGTTGTAAATGAGCAACGTGAACAACGCCGGAACGAGAATGCAGACGATGGACGCCGCCATCAGCTTGTGGCGGACCGAGCGAAGCATGAACGTCTCTCCGAAGCGGCTCATCATCATCCGTCCCCTCCGCAGGCTTCCCGGTACGGGAAAAAGGGGGCGGCGGGCCGCCCCCATCGTCCTTGTATTATAGCAGATTCCGGTCACTTCTTGTTCGAATCGATGATCTGCTGCGTGCGCTCCTGCGAATTTTTGATCGTCGTGTCGATGTCCTGGTGGCCCAGAATGAGCTTTTCATACTCTTCGTTCAGCGCCTTGTAAACCTCGGCCTGATAGGAAGCCGGCGGAATGATCTCCGACGCCTTCGAGGCGGCCAGCGTATCGACGAGCGACTTCTTGTCGACGAGCTCCGGATTTTTCGTGCCGCTCAGGATGGTGTCGATGATCGATTCGAGCTGATCGCTCTTGACCCCGTTCCAGGCCGGAACGTTCTTGCCCTGGACGAGCTGCCCTTCCGTCGTGTACCAGCGGACGAAGTCATAAGCCTCCTGCTTGTGCTTGGAACTGGCGGCGACGGCCACGTAGTCGGTCGTCACCGGCGTGTAGCCGATCGGGTCGCCAGGGTTGTTCTTCGGGAAAGGCGCGACGGCGACGTGGAACGTCAGCGGAACCTGGTCCGTACCGCCGATCTCGGTGTTCATCCAGCTTCCGATCGTGATCATGCTGGCCGACTGGTTGAAAAATTGCGTCCGGTAGTTCAGCTTCTGCGAGATCATGTCCTCGTAAGGAACGGACGACTTGTCCTCCTTCTCCATCCTCACGCGCAACTCCAGAGACTTCCGGAAGTTCGGATCGTCCAGGTTGGAGGAGCCGTCGGCCTTGAGGAAGTCGGAGTTTTTCGGCTGATTCTCCATCTCCAGCTTCAGAAACTCCATCCAGCCGCCGCCCTGCGGGCCGTGGAAATACGTGCCGTAGCGCTTGTTCGCCCCTTCGCCCTTCGTCAGCTTTTTCGCGTAGTCGGCGTAATCGTCCCACGTCCAGTCCGTCGGCACGGGCAGCCCCGCTTCGTCCAGATGATCCTTGTTGAGCAACACGTACCACGGATTGAACTTGCCCGGCAGCGCGTACACCTTGCCGTTCAGGTGCGTGTCGACCTTGTAGTCCTCTTCCTCCTTATAGCCGTCCTTGGCGATGAAGTCGTCGAGCGGCGCCGCCATTCCGAGCGCGACGCGCTGCGCGTAGCCGGCCGGGTCGCTGAACATCAGGATGTCCATCTGCTCCGAGGAAGCGGCGGCCAGGTCGAGCTTCTTCGACGCTTCCTGCGTGTCGCCCTTGTCGCTGAGCTGGACGAGCTCGATCGTGACGCCCGGATGGCTCTGCTCGTAGGCGGACAGCGTTTTCGACCAGTTGTACTGCTCCTCCGTGCCGTACGTGTACAGCCGCAGGTTGATCTTCTCTCCCGAGCCGGCGGCCGGGGAACCGCTGTCGCTCGCGCCGGCGGCGCTCGGACTTGCGCCGGAGGACGCCGTTTCGTTCGAACCTTTCGAACCGCCGCAGCCGGCCAGCAATCCCATCATCAGAACGCCGATGACCGCGCCGTATACAGCCTTTTTGTTCACCATTCCAGACCCTCCTGTTAGAAATTGTGCTTTGGAACAGTTCCCATTATAAAAACTTCTATTTCTTTGTTCATGAAACAATATTTACTTTTATTAAACTATTTTTACTTTTTTGTTAACGTTTTCATCAGCCTTTGATGCCGCCGAGCGCGATCCCTTCAATGACGCTTTTCTGACCGATGACAAAGACGATGAACAGCGGAAGAATGGCGGATACGGCGGCAGCCATAATGAGCGAATAGAACTCCCCGCTCATGGACGTAAATTTCTGCATGGCGAGCGGCAACGTGAACAGTTTGTCCGTGCGCAGGAAGATCAGCGGGTTCTGGTAGTCGTTCCACGTCCAGATGAACCGCAGGATGGCGTACGTCGCCACCGCCGGCTTCACGAGCGGAAAGCCGACCTGGCGGAAGATGCGGAAATGCCCGGCTCCGTCGATCTTGGCCGATTCGATGTAGTCCTGCGGCACCCCCATGAAAAACTGGCGCAGCATAAACGTGCCGAGCACGCTGAAGCTGCCGATGATGATAAGTCCCAGGTGGCTGTCGAACAGACCTATGTTCCGGTACAGGATGAACTGGGGCACAAGAATGGCCTGGCTCGGCACCATGTACGTGGCAAGCACAATCAGGAACAGCCATTTGCCCGCCCGGAACCGGACCTTGGAGAAACCGTAGGCGGCCAGGCTCGACACGGTGGCGGAAATGGCGGTCGTGGCGACGCTCACCTGGATCGAATTCCAGTAGTAGCGGTAGAACGGGTACCGGCCGATCCATACCTCCTTGTAGTTCTCGATCGCGTGCCAATGCCGCGGAATCCATTGGATCGGGTAGACGAACACGTCGTTTTCCGTTTTGAAGGACGTGACGAGCATCCAGATGAACGGCAACAGGAACAGAATGCTTACGGCCAGCATAACCGCGGTCACGAAACCCCGCCGCCAGTCGAATCTTCGCGATAAGGGCATGATGGTGCGCCCTCCTTTCATCGAGGTGCGGATTTGGCTCCTCAGTCGTTCACCCATTTCTTCTGGACGCCCCACTGGCCGAACGTGAGGAGCATAACGAACAGGAACAGCACCGTCGCCACGGACGACGCGTAGCCGATCTTCAGGTTGGTGAACGCCTGATCGTACAAATAATAGACCATCAGGCTGGTCGAGCCGATCGGTCCTCCCTGCGTTGTGACGACGATAATATCGAACACTTTGAACGTCGAGATGATGCCGGTGATGAGCAGGAAAAAGGAGGTCGGAGACAGCATGGGAAACGTGATGCGCGTAAATTTCGTCCATGCTTTCGCTCCGTCGATGTCGGCCGCTTCGTACAAATCCCGGGGGATGGTTTGCAGACCGGCAATATAGATGATCATGCTGAAGCCGATCGAAATCCACACCGTGATCATCATGATCGAGGCGAGCGCGTAATGCGGGTCCGCCAGCCATTTCGGCGGATTCGCGAAACCGAGCGACCGCAGCACCTCGTTGACCGGTCCGTAGGAAGGATGGAACAGCACCTGCCAGACGACCGCCACCGCCACGATGTTGGAGATGTACGGCATGAAATAGGCGATCTTGAAGTACCCTTTCAAGTACACATACCGGTCGATCAGCACGGCGAGCACCAGGGAGATCATCATGTACGCGGGCACAGTCAAGAGAAACAGGACGTTGTTGCGGATTGTGCGCAGGAACATCGGATCCTGGAACAGACGGCGGAAGTTGCCGAACCCGATCCACCGGATTCCGTCCCAGCCCTGGACGAAATTCCAGTCGGCAAATCCGAGCGCCAGCGTCGCGACGATCGGCACCAGCACGAGCACGAAGACGCCGATCAGCATCGGGCTGACAAACAGCCATCCGGCCAGCGTCTCGCCCCGGTTCAGGGAGCCCCCCGCCCGGCGCGCAGCCGTTCGCGCGGAAGCGCCGGTCTGCGGCACAATCGCTTGTCTGGCCATGTCCAACACCTCAACTTCATTCGCTTGGTGGTCCCATTATAAAAAAAATCGCGTCATTCGCTTTAACGGTATTTTGATCAATTTCGCGCTAATTTTGACTTTATGCGCGCCTCGCCCGCGCGGGCGGGAACGGCCGGATTTTTGAACAAAAACGACGGTTCCCTCTCTTTCCTTCCGGCGGATTCCGCGCTATAGTGAAAGCCGTCCATTTCTGCGACCGATTATTGACAGCGCTTTCAAATGGTGCCATAATCGCTTCACAACGTCCATCGCTTCACCATGTCCGCCAAAGGGAGGGAGGCTCATGAGCAAATGGCTGCGCGCGTACCGGCACATGAAAATCCGCCGCAAGCTGTCTTTGCTGATCGCGCTGACCGTCCTCGTCACCTTCTGCTTCACGTTTCTGATCCAACAGTACGCTTTTTCCATCTACGACGGACAGCTGTACGACAAGTCCTCGAAGCTGCTGAACCTGTCGTCCTCCGTCATCGAGACGGAGCTTAGGCGGATCGAACAGCTGTCGTTCGCGATCGCCACCGACGTGCAGATTCAGAAGCTGCTTACGGCGATCAAAAACAGCGCGTCCGAGTACGACCGGCACCTGCTGCACCAGGACGTCGTCAACCGGCTCATCACCTACACCGGATCGGAATCGTCCGTCTATTCGATCCAGCTGTTCGACGCGTTCGGCGTCAAGCACGATGCGGGGTTATCCCGTCAGATCAGTCCCGCGAAAGCGACGCGGATGATCCGTGCGGCTCGCAGCGCCTCGGGAAGCAACTGCTGGATCTATCCCGACGACGAGGATGACGCCCTGATTTCCGTGAGGGAGATCCGTTCGTACAGCAACACCAATTTCGACCTGCAATTTCTCGGAACGCTGCTGATCCGCATCAATCTCGACAACATCGTGCGCAAGTACGCCGTCGGAGAAGGCGATCTGATGCTGCTGTCGGATGCCGGCGCGATTTACCCCCGCCAGCCTCCTCTCGACCCGAACCGGCTCGCGGACCGGATCGACAGCCGCAGCGCCGCCGGCGGCTATTTTACCGGCGACTTCGGCGGCAAAACGTATTTTGTCGCGCATATCCGCTCTGCGAATACGGGCTGGACCTACGTCTACGCGACCCCGTTCAACGACATCTTTCGGCGGGTGATCTTCATCAAGGAAACGGTCGTCGCCGTGTTCGTCGCACTGCTCGCGCTCGTCCTGATGTGGGGGATTCGCTTCTCGCGCGGCCTGACCCGTCCGATCGAGCAGCTGATCGCCCGGATGAAGCTGGCGGAGAAAGGCAATTTCGCCGATGCCAACCTGTTTCCCCCCGGCGACGCTCCCGTCGCCATGGACGAGATCGGCCTGCTGCAGCGGACGTTCCGGCTCATGATCGAACGGATCAACGCGCTCATCACGGAGAACTACGCCGGCCGGCTGCTCATCAAGGAGACGGAGTTCAAAGCGCTGCAGGCCCAGATCAACCCGCATTTTCTGTACAACACGCTGGAGTCGATCAACTGGCTGGCGAAAATAAACCGGCAAACGCAAATCTCGCAGATGGTCGAGGCGCTCGGCTTTCTGCTGCGCCATTCGGTCAGCCTGAAAACGCCGCTGCTCACGCTCGGGGAAGAAATCGAAATCGCGCGCAGCTACCTGACGATCCAGAAGTTCCGGTTTGAGGACCGTCTGGTGTTCTCGCTTGACGTGCCCGAAGCGGAATTCGGGCGGCCGATTCCGAAGCTGACGCTGCAGCCGCTGCTCGAGAACGCGATCCGCTACGCGCTGGAGCCGTCCGTCGGCGCCTGCCGCATCGCCGTCTATGCCCGGGAGGCGGAAGACGCCTTCCATCTCGTCGTCGAAGACGACGGCCCCGGGCTGCCGGCGGACACGCTGGAGCGGCTGCGCGCGGGGCAATGGACGGCGAAAGGCGGCGGGATCGGCCTGGCCAATATCGACGAGCGGATCCGCATCGCCTTCGGCGACCGGTACGGCATCCGCGTGGGCGGCCGGCCCGGCCGGGGCGCCCGGGTTACGGTGACGCTGCCGAAAGAAACGGAGGTTATGAACCATGTACAAAGTATTGCTCGTTGACGACGAACGGATCATTCTCGACGGCATCGCCCGCACGGTCGACTGGTCCGCGCTCGGGACCGTGCTCGCCGGCACCGCCCAGAACGGCCTTAAGGCGTACGAGCGGATGGCCGGCCTTGCGCCGGATATCGTCGTGAGCGACATCCGCATGCCCGGCATGGACGGCCTGGAACTCGTCGCCAAGGCGCACGAGTCCCATCCGCGCGTCCGGTTCGTGCTCCTGTCCGGCTTCAGCGAGTTCGAATACGCCCATCGGGCGATGCAGTACGGCGTCCGACACTATCTGCTGAAGTCGACGAACGAGACGAAAATCGCCGCCGCGATCGCCGACCTGGTCGGCGAGCTTGACCGGGAAGCACGGCGGGAAGCGCTCGTCAGCGGCATCCGGCAATGCCTGGACAAAGTTAGGCCGCACCTGAAAGAGCAGGAGGTGCAGAGCTACCTGGAGGAGACGGTGCGCGAAATATCGGCGCGGCGCGAGCGGCCGGAAGCGGCCGGGTATACCGCCACCGTGCGCAAGGTGATCGAGATCGTCGAGCAGCGGCTGGGCGATCCGGAACTGTCGCTGGGCTCGGTCGCCGGCGAAATGCTGTTCCTGAACGCCGACTATTTGGGCAAGCGGTTCAAGAAAGAGACCGGCCAGAAGTTCTCCCACTACGTAATGAAAGCCCGCATTCGGCGGGCGATGGAGCTGATCGCCGCGCAGCCGGACATCAAGGTGTTCGAACTGGCGGAACGGCTCGGGTTCGGCGGCAACCCGCAATATTTCAGCCAGGTGTTCAAAAAGTATACCGGCTGCACGCCTTCGGAATATTTGCGGACGGCGGAATCCTCTGCTTTTTGAACAAACCGGTCGGTTCCTTCCATTCCCCCTTCCCGACAGCGATCGGATAATAAGAAAATGTAAGCCCTGTCATACTCAATCAAGGGAGGAAGATCGACATGAAACGAGCCATTGCCTTTCGCTTTCCGTCCGCGTTCGCCGCTCGCCGAATCCCCACGCATCGATGCACAGCGCGGCATATCCGAGGCTTGTCAGAAATTCGGCGTAACTCGGCAGCTGCAAATACCCTTTGCCCGACAACAGCTCGTCTTTGCCAATATCATATATGCCGCCGTGGGAATGATGGAACAGCACGACCGGGTGCTTGTCGCCGCCGCGCGCCGGCCGCACGAAATAGGCGGGCACCGGCTCTTCGCCGTTCAGGTCCAGCTCCGGCGTCTCCAGCACGAAGGCGCCGCGATCCTCAACGCCTCTCCATTTCGCCCGGACCGGCCCTCTTCCCGCCGGCCATTCCCCGAGCAGTTCGATCAGCCGGCTTCTCCGCGCCGCCCTGGCCTCCCGGTTGTCCGCGCCGTGCGCATCGCATCGCCCCGTTTTCGCGTCATTGACCTGATCCATGACCTTCCCGCCTCCCCGAATATGAATGTCTTGTCCCTCCCGTTATCCTTTGACGCCCGTCATCGCGATTCCTTCCGCGGTCCGATTCCGTCGGGAGAACTTGGGAGACGATTCGGAAGGGGCAACGGCCGTCATCACCGGGGCGGCGCCGCAGGTGCCGGGTGCAGAAATGCACTTATTTGCACCGAAATCGGCATCGAAGGATTAAACAAGTGCGAAACTGCATTTATTTCTGCGAAAATCCTTTTACGCCCCCGGTTTTACCGAAAAAGAAGCGCACTTTCGCACCTGAACCGCTCCAAACCGGCTCTTTTCCGAAAATGAAGCGCAGTTCTGCACCCGACGCATTCGCGGGAGGGCGCGCACCCGTGACGGCCGCGGCACTGCCCTTTAGCCGCGCAGCCCCCGCTCCGGCCGCTCCTTCGGCTCCGTCCGCTTCTCGCGCTCCATGCACAGCGGCAGGGCGAACTGGGTCAGCGCAAGACCGAGCAGCATGTACGTCATCGTGCGGCCGGTCATGCTGGAGGCGGCGCCGATCGTCACCAGCGTGGACAGCACGCGCCCCACGTCCAGGAACACTTCGCGCATGACGATCGATTCGATTTTGAGCTGGCCTTTCAGGGGCAGCCGATTGATCATCGTATAGTAGTAAGAGGACAGGACGTTGCCCTGCAGCGGGCTGAAAAAGTTGTACAGCACAAGGAAGCCGAGCACGGTCGGCAGCCCGAACCGGCCGAGCAGCAGCAGGCTGCCGGCCGTGACGCCGATCGCGCAGACCAGCATCAGCAGCCGGTGCATGCCGGGCTTGCTCCAGCGCGACTGGCCGTATCCGGCCGCCATGGCGGTGAGGGACAGGACGACGCCGAGGTAGCCGACGCTGTCTTCCCGCCCGACCGCTTGGAAGAGCAGCAGATTGGGCAGAAACAGCATGACCCCCTGCAGCAGCCCCATGACCAGGAAGCCGAGCAGCGACAATGTCCAGTCCGGCCGCTTCCGGATCAGCCGCGGCATGCTTCGCAGGAAATAGGCGCGGTGGCCGGACCGGCGGCCTTGCATGCCGTAGGTGACCGCCGCGCTGCCCGCGAAGGTGAGAAACGCGATCGCGAACGTCAACACGTAGCCGGCCAGCCCACCGGAGCGGCTGATGATCCAGCCGGCCAATACCGGGCCGACGAGCCCGGCGAATGTAAAGGTGACCGTATTGATGCCCAAATACCGGAGCCGGTTCGTTTCTGTCGTCACGTCGTAAGTGAGCACGAGGTAGCCGATCCAGTAGCAGCCGCTGACCAGTCCGGAACAGACGGCGAAAAGCGGGTACAGCTCGACCACCCGCTCCTGCAGCAGGACGACGGCCAGGTAAAAGCCGGCGCTGAGCAAAATCCCGAGCCGGTAAGGGAACAGCGGGTGGCGCTTCTTGGCCGCCCAACCCGCCAGCGCGAAGCCGACGGGCGACAGCGCGACCGCGATGGCGCTGTACATGCCGCTGATCCACAGGCTGTGCGTGAGCCGCCACAGATACAGATTCAGAAAGACGCCGGCCATGGACGAACCGAGTTGAAACAGCGCGTGCACGATCAGCAGCAGGATGGAGTCCCGGCTGAGCCGTTTCTCCGGCGGAACGGCGTCGCGCGGCATAATACGAAGCGGCGGCAGCATGGAAGAGCAGCACCTTCTCGATGATTTCAGCCCGATTCGGCCGTATGTCGACCCTCATTATAGCACGTTCCGGCCCCGCCGCGACCTGGTCAAAAGGGCAAAAAACGTGCAAAAAGCGGCCCCGCCGCGGCTATTCCCGTCTCTGGCGAGACAGCCTCTTCCCGGCTCGGTCGTTCGCGATCGCGTTCCGCCGCAGCGCCCGTCCCGCATGAACCGGCTGCTCCTCCTGCAGCCCCGTTCGGAATTGCGGGAATTGCGCAACCGCTTTCGGGAAGAGGCTTGGCCCATCCCCGTCCGCTTTTTCGCAAAGCGCCTCCTACCCTTTCACCGCGCCGACCATGCCGTTGATGAACTGCTTCTGCATGACGAGAAAAATGACGATGATCGGGATGACCGAGATGATCGTCCCGGCCGCGATGTACGGAAAGTTGTACGCCAGATTGCTGTTCAAATATTTCAGCGCGGGGCCGAGCGGATATTTCGCCCGGTCGTCGAGCACGATGACCGGCCAAATCAGGCTGTTCCAGAACGCCATGAAGTCGAAAATGACGACGGTGGCAATCGCCGGCCGGATCATCGGCACCATGATGCCGGCGAAAATGCGGAACTCGCCCGCCCCGTCGATGCGCGCGGAATGCTCCATGTCGTTCGGCACGGTGATGAACGCCTGGCGCAGCAGGAACACGTTGAAAATGCTGATCGCCGACGGCAGCACGACGCCGATCATGTTGTTGTACAGGTCGAGCCAGCGGATCGTCAGGAAGTTGACGATCATGCCGCCCGCGTTCGGCAGAATCATCGTGCTCACCATCGTGAAGAAGATGGCGTTGCGGCCGGGAAAGCGAAGCCGGGCCAGCGGGTAGGCCGTCATCGTGCACAGCATCAGGTTCAGCAGCACGCCCAGCGCGGTCATGCAGACGGTGTTGCCGATGTAGCGCCATAGCGGCATGATGCCGAAGACGTCGGTGAAATTTTTGAACGTGATTGGGTTCGGAATGAACTGCGGGGGATAGGCGTAGACGTTGTCGCCGGTTTTGAGCGACGTCGACAGCAGCCACAGAAACGGCCCGAGCGTAATGACGGTCGTCAGCAGCAGCAGCGGATAGACGATCGCCGCCTGCAGCGCCTTCTTGCGGAAGAGCCTCCGCCGAACCGGGCGGGAGGACGCGGGGGAAGCGGCGGTTCTAGTCATAGTAGGTCAGCCCTCCCCGTCTCGTATACCGAAACATCAGGATCGAGAACACCATGATGATGAGCGACACGAGCAGCCCGATCGTCGCCGCGTAGCCGAACTCGAAGTCCTGGAACGCCACTTTGTAGGAATAGATGCTGGTGGTCAGCGTCGAATAGGCGGGATCGCCGAGCGGTCCGTGCATGACGAACACTTCGTCGAACACCTGGATCGCGCCCATGACGGACAGCAGCGAGCACAGCAGCACGAACGGCATCAGCAGCGGAATCGTGACGTGCCAAATGACCCGCCACCCGCCGGCGCCGTCGATCCGGGCCGCCTCCAGCAGTTCGCCCGGGATCGACTGCAGCCCGGCAAGGTAGATCATCATGTAGTAGCCGAGCCCTTTCCAGATCGTGACGATCATGACGCCGTACAGCGCGATGCGGGTCTCGACCATGAACGAGATCGGCTCGCGGACGACGCCCAGCTTCATGAGCAGAAAGTTCAGAATGCCCTGTTCCTCGTACACCCACTTCCAGGCGATCGAGGCGGCCACCATCGACGTGACGACCGGCACGAAATAGGCCACGCGGAAAAACGACACGAACCTCAGCTTGTTGTTGACCAGGACGGCCATCAGAATGGACAAAATTTGCAGCACCGGCACGACCAGCACGTACAGAAGCGAATTTTTCAGGGCGGTTCCGAAAATGCGGTCGGTAAAAGCGCGGTGGAAATTGCGCCAGCCGACCCAATGGGTCGTGTCGACGACGGAATAGTCGGTGAAAGCGAGCGGCAGCCCGCGGACGATCGGATAGAAGGTGAAGACGATCAGCAGAATCGAGCCGGGCAGCAGCATCAGATAGGCGAATCCGATCTGGCGCCGGAACAGTTTGCTGGCTAACAAGGACGGTCACCCCCTTGGCGAGTCGCAGGCGTTCGGGCCCGGCCGTACGGGAGCGAGGCCGCCCGCTCCCGTCGCAAACGCCGCTTCAGTTCGAAGCGTTGATGGCGTCGAGCTGCTTCTGGCCTTCCTCTTCGGCCTGCTTCAAGTAGTCTTCCGGCGTGATGTCGCCGAGCAGCATTTTTTGCCACCCTTTCCACAGCGGTTCAAGCACCTTGCTCTCGTCTTTGACGCCGAGGGAGAAGTCTTGCGCCTTGGAGGCCTCCTGCGCCGTAATGATCTTCGCCTTCGATTCCGGATCGTCCCCGCCTTGCGTGAAGAACGGATCGGCGGCCGCTTTTTTCGTCGACGGCAAAATGTTGACGATTTTGCAAAATTCCAGCTGCGACTCGTCGTTCGTCATGAAGTTCGCCAGCGCGATCGCTTCCTTGTGGTGCTTGCTCATCGTCGGAACGACCAGGTTCATCAGGCCGGCCTGGTACTTGCCGGACTTATGCGCCGGCATCGGGGCGACGAGCGTGTTGTCGTACACTTCTTTCGCGTTCGTCTTGACCCGGCTCAGAAACTGCGCGCCGGTCGTCAGCGCGGCGATCTGTCCCGACTGGTACTTGTCGGTGGCGTAGTTGGCGTCGGCGCTCAGGCTTTCTTTCGGCACGACGCCTTCGTCGTAGAGCGCCTTGTTCCATTTCACCCATTCCAGCGCTTCCGGGGTGTTGATGATGAGCTTTTTCTTGTCCTCGCTGATCATCGGCACGCCGGAGAAATACAGGTCGGCCGGCGGATTGTAGCTGGGCACGAAGCCGTACTTGCCCGTTTTCTGCTTGATCGTGACCGCCTGCTGTTTCAGCTCTTCCCAGGTGGCCGGCGGCTTGTTGGGGTCGAGGCCGGCCTGCTCGTAAATCTTCTTGTTGTACATGAACGCCGACAAACCGTAATACCACGGAAACGCGTAGACGCTGTCGCCGAGCCGGGCCGAATTGTACAGATCCTCAAAATAGATCGAGCGCTGCTCTTCCGTCGCTTCCTTGTTCAGGTCGACGAGAGCGTTCTTGGCAGCGAGCGTCATCGCCATGCCGGTGTTCAGGTTGACGACGTCCGGCGCGTTGCCGCCGGCGATCGAGGTGAGCAGTTTGTTCTCCATCGCGTCGTAAGGCAGGTCGGTCCATTTGACTTGAATGCCGGGGTTTTGCTCCTCGAAAACTTTGATGCGGCCGTTGATGTAGTCGTCGAAGTTCGGGCTGAGCGAGATCGTCCAGAACTGCAGCGTGATGTTCTCCTTCGGCTGGCTTCCGGCGCTGGCGGACGCACCGCCCGAAGACGCCGGCGGCGACGATGAGGCGCTGCTTCCCCCTTTGCCGCCGCAAGCGGCCAGCGCCGACAGGAGCAGGGCGCAGACGAGCAGCCCTGCCGCAACTTTCGCTTTCTTTGCCATCCTTTTCCCCTCGTTCCGTTTGGAATTTATCGCGAAAGGGGGCTCCCCCCTTCCATGGCGCGGCGGTTCCAAAACCCGGGACGGCAGCCAACGCGATTCGGCCGAATCTTTCCCTCCTTCATAATTACGGTTGTCGCCATCATTTCATAACCATTTGAAAAATATTTCCTTCTGATGTTTGTGAATTAAATGATTTTTCCTGATTTTGTCGAAACGGGAGTTTGCGCAATCGCAATGCACTGCGCTGGATCGCCGCATGAGGCCGTACGGTTTATCCCGTCACCTCAGACGGAGCGGGTTCGCAATGGGGAGAGGCACAACGGCGAGCGGCCGCAACGGGCGGCAATCGGCTGACGACCGCGTACCGCGGACGCCGGCTTGCTTGCGCGCAGGCTGCAGCCGCTCTCAAGCGGGGCTGAAGCTAACGGCGGATGTCGACCGCGCTTTGAATGGCTTTGACGAAACGGCGGGTGATTTCCTGAGGCCTGGAAATGGCCGTGCCGACGACGACGGCGTAGGCGCCGGCGTTCAGGCAGGCCACGCATTCTTCCGGCGTCCAGATCCGCCCTTCGGCCAGCACCGGCGTCCGCTTCAGCGCGGACAAGCGGGCGACGAGCGCGGTATCCGGCTTCTCCTGCTGCGGACTGTACGGCGTATAGCCGGACAGCGTGGTGGAGACGAAATCGACGTCCAGCTCCATCGCCGCCGCGCCTTCCTCGAACGTGGAGACGTCCGCGACAATCCCGACGCCCGGATGCCGGCTGCGGATCGCCTGCGCGAATTCCCGCAAGTTCGCGCCGTCCGGACGGACGCGCCCGGTGGCGTCGACGGCGACGAAATCGGCGCCGGCGGCCGCGATTTCGTCCACTTCCTTCATCGTCGGCGTAATGTAAACGTCGTAACCGGGATATTGTTTTTTATAGAGTCCGATGACCGGCAGCGAGCATGCCTCTTTGATGCGCGCAATGTCTCTCGGCGTATTGGCCCGAATGGCGACCGCTCCGCCTTCCTCCGCCGCAACGGCCATGGCGGCCATGAGCTCGGCCCCGAACAGGGGCTCGTTCTCCATCGCCTGGCAGGAAACGATGAGTCCGTTCCGGAGAGCCGAAATCCGCTTATTGTTCATTAACTCACCCATTTTCTGAAACTTGAACATAAATTCCACTACAAACGCGTTTTAAGAAATTCACCTCCAAAACGCTTTCTTCCATTATAGCAACACCTCCGGCGTAGATAAAGATATTTTTTTCTTTTTTAAAATATACTTTTGGAATTTTTCTTCATTTTCAATGATATAATGGGGTCAAAAAAAGGGAGGAATTCCGGTGCCTGCCATCGTGTACGTGCCTTTGGACGAAAGGCCCTGCAACGCCAAATACCCGCTGCAAATCGCGGCGGCTTCCGATCTGGAGCTGGTCGCTCCGCCGCGCGGCCTGCTCGGCGACAAGAAGCGTCCCGCCGCTGTCGGGCCGCTGCGGGCGTGGATGCTCGACGAAGCCGCCCGCGCCGACAGGCTGATCGTGTCGCTCGATATGCTCGCGTACGGAGGAATCGTTCCTTCCCGGCTTCATCATCTGACGGCGGAGCAGTGCCGGGAGCGGCTGGATGCGCTCGCCGAATGCAAGCGGCGCAATCCGCGCCTCAAGATCTATGCCTTCAATCTGATCCTGCGCGCGCCCGCTTACGACAGCAGCGACGAGGAGCCGGACTATTACGCGCAGTACGGAGCCCGGCTGGCGCGGCTCGGAGCGCTGGCGGACAAGCGGGAGCGGGACGGCCTGACCGACGGCGAAGCGGCCGAGCTGAAGCGGATCGAAAGCGAAGTGCCGCGGTCCGTCTCGGACGACTTCATCGGCCGCCGGGCGGTCAACGCCGCGGTCAACCGGATGGCGGTCGAGCTGGCCGAAGCCGGCGTGATCGACTTTCTCGCCATCCCGCTCGACGATAACGCCCCGTACGGGTTTTCCGCCGGCGAGCAGCGGCGGCTGCTGCTTGCGGTCGAGCGCGCCGGGCTGCTGGACCGCGTCCATCTGTATCCCGGCGCGGACGAAGCCGGCTGCACCCTGTTCGCCCGCGTCTTCTGCGAGCTGAAGCGGTATGCGCCGGAAATTTACGTGCGCTATTCCTCCACAGCCGGACCGTTCGTCATTCCGAAATACGAGGACCGCAGCCTCGGGGAAAGCGTCAAAAGCCACGCTGCCGCGGCCGGCGCCTGTCTCGCGGACAGTTCGGCCGAGGCCGACTTCGTGCTGATGGTCAACGCGCCTCCGGTCGGCCAGCATGCGATGGCCGAAGCGCCGCAGCGCTACGGCGAGCGGCACGCCGCTTACTTCTCGGAGACGAACCTGCGGGAGTTCGCCGCCGCCATCCGCCGCTATGCGGACAAAGGGCGGATCGTCGCGCTGGCCGACGTCGCCGTCTGCAACGGCGCGGACGAGCCGCTGATGAAGCTGCTGGCCGGGACGGGGCTGCTGCCGCGCCTGGCCGCCTACGCCGGCTGGAACACGTCGGGCAACTCGCTCGGCACGGCCATCGCCCACGCCATCGTCGAATCGTACTACCGGAGGGCGGAGGGCGGCGGGCCGGGCGAAGACGAGCGCGCGCGCAGCAGCCGGCGGTTTCTGCTGTCCCGGCTGGTGGAGGACTGGGGCTATCAGGCGGTCGTCCGCGGCGAGGCGGCCCAAAGCGACCTGCCGGCGCTCGGCGGCAGCTACTTCGACGTGTCCGGCGTGCTCGAACCGATGCAGGAGCGGATCCGGGCGCGGCTGGAGACATTCGCAAGCCGCTATTTGCAGGACTTCGGCCCGCGGCGGGTCCGCATCGAGCGGGTGGAGCTGCCGTGGAAGCGGCTGTTCGAAGTCGGCTTCGAGCTGCAGTGGAACTAGCACAATCGCACGTGCCGAGACGGCTTCGCCCGCTCGGTAACTACCGTCGTCCTTTCGGACGATGCGCCGGACGGCCGCGCTCGACGCTCCCGTCGTTCAGCCGCAACCACGTGCGGAAGCCGGCCCGGCCTTCTTCCAGCGCGATCACCCGCGCCCCGTGCTTCATGCCCTTACGGTTGTAGTTGTTGTACCCGGTTTTCCGGCCGTAGGCGAGAACGATGCCGTACAGCTCGCCGCAGTAATCGTTGGCATGGTCGTGGCCGACGAATACGCCCTCCGCGTTGCCTGTCTCCACCATCGCCGCGAACAGGCCGGTGTTGATCCGCGGACAGCACACCTCCTCGTGCCGGCTGCCGAAGCACGTCCCGCGCTCCCACGCTTCCTTGTATTCCGGCAGCGGAATATGGAAGAACAGCAGCGCCGGCACGGGGCCGCCGTTCTCCGCTTCCAGCGCTTGCGACTGCCGGACGTACCACGCGATCTGGTCCCGGGCAATGGCCGCGTAGCCGCCGACCGCAAGATGCGAATAGCTTCCGGAGTCGAGAAAAAACAGCGCCCGGTCCGTCCGGCCGTCCCGGGCCGCCAGCCGCAACACGTAGTTGCCGACGCCGGTCAGCTCCCGCGGCCCCCTCTCCGACAGGCAATGCCGGAACTCCCGCTGCAGCTCCATCAGCTCCTCGCGGGTGACGCCGGCCTCCGTGTCGTGGTTGCCGAACACGGCCGCCCACGGCGTTCCGCTGCTCTCCGCCGCGTCGACCGCCTGCCGGAACGAGCGCTTCGGGTCGGCGCAAGCCGTGCTTTCGATCACGTCGCCGGTAAAGACGACCAGATCGGGCCGCTCCTCCGCCAGCACGCGCTCCATCCCTCTCCGCGCGGCGAGGTCGCTCCGGTTGCCGTTCTCCCAGTGCAAGTCGGTGAACTGGACGATTTTGAAACTGCCGTCCTCCCGGTAAACCAAACGTTTCTCCATCGGTCCGCCTGCCTTTTTATAAGCGGATGGTCAGCCGGCGCAAGCGTTTGCCGGGGTTGATCTTAACCGACATTCTGCTGCGCCAGTTTCCCAACCAGCTCGGCCGTATAGCGGACGGACCGCTCCGAACCGAGCGTCTGCTCCTCTTCGCCTTCAAACTCCACGCTCAGCCACCCGTCGTATCCCGACCGATGCAGCTCTCCCAAAAGGTGCGCGAGATCGATTTCGCCTTCCCCGACGATCCGGCCCACGTAGCGCTCTCCCGTCAGCGCTGCATATCCCCGGCTCGTCTCGCCGGGAGGCAGCTTCTCGAAATCTTTCACGTGCACATGCCGGACATACGGCTTCAGCTCCTCGAGCGCTTCGCGCGGATCTTGCCCGACGAGCAGGAAATTGCCGGTATCGAACGTGCTGCGGAGCGCGTCCGAGCCGACGCGGCGGATGACGTCCAGCACCTGGCCGCTGCGGCCGGCGAACAGCCCGTGGTTCTCCAGGCACAGGACGACGCCGTTTTCCTCCGCGTAGCGGGCCGACGCCTTCAGCCCGTCGACGATGTGCTGCAGCGCGGTTTCGTAGGACAGGCGGCCGTTCGAATCCCCGGAGAAAACCCGCACGACTTTCGCGCCGAAGCGGACCGCCGCGTCGACGGCGTCGGTCACTTCCTTCACCTGGTCCCGCCGCGCCTGCGCGTCTTCCGTCACGAAATTGTTGCAGGCGCAGAAGCAGGCGACCGGCAGGCCGTGTGCTTGCAGCGCTCGCTCGATGAGCGGGATTTCCTTCTCTTTGTCCCTCCAGAAGCAGCTCAGCAGCTCGACGCCCTGCGCCCCGGCCGAGGCGGCGAATTCGATAAAGCGGACGGTGTCCCATTGGCCTTCGTACCAATAGCGGTGAACGCTCCACATGCTCAGGCTGACTTTCATGCCGGTTTCCTCCCCGATTCGCGATTGCGATATTCGATTTTCGGCTTTCGATCCGAGCGGACGATGGCGAAAAGCCGTTGGTCAGTCGAAGCGGACTTCCCGCCCTTTTTCCGCGGACTCGTAGATGCCGCACAGGATCTTCATGATCTCCAGGCCGTCTTCCACCGGGCTGAGCGTCTCCGTCCGTCCGAGGCAGCTTCTTATGAAGTGGTCGATTTCGTTCTGGAACCCTTCGGCGAAGTTGAACGTCGGGCTGTCGACCTGGGGCGCGACGTTCAGAATCGTATCGTGCTTCTCCGAGACGATGAACAGCTCGGGCTCGATTTCCGCGCCGCCTTTGTCCCCGTATATTTTGACCGTCAGCTCGTCCTTCCGGGCGTGCAGGGTGAAGCTGACGTCCACAAGCAGCGAAGCGCCGTTCTCGAACCGGATGAGCGCGTTGGCCAGGTCTTCCACCGTATTTTGGCTCGCGTCGTAGTCGGAAGCTTTGTAAAAGGAAAGATTGCGCACGTTGGCCCGGTTGCCGAGCCGATGATACGTGTTGCCGGTGACCGACCGGACTTTCGGCTTGCCCATCAAATACCAGCACAGGTCGATGATATGGACGCCGAGATCGATGAGCGGTCCGCCTCCGGAGCGCTCCTTGTCGGAGAACCAGCCGCCCGGGTTGCCCAGCCTGCGCAGGCAGGACGCCTTCGCGTAGTAAATGTCGCCCAAGTCCCCCGCATCCAGAAACGCCTTCAAAATCCGCGTGTTGGAGCTGTAGCGGCGCACGAATCCGACCTGCAGCACCCGGCCGGTGCGGTGGACGGCTTCCTCGAGGCGCAGCGCTTCCTCCACCGTTTTGCACATCGGCTTCTCCACGAGCACATGCTTGCCCGCCTCGACGGCGGCGATGGCGATCTCCGCGTGCGAGTTGTTCCAGGTGCAGATGCTGACGGCGTCCACCTCCGGGTCGGCGAGCAGCTGCCGGTAATCGGTATGGACTTTGGCCGCCCCGTACTTGTCCGCCTTCGCTTGGGCCCGTTCCTCGTTCAAGTCGCAGACCGCATAGACGGTCGCCTCCGGGTTGTTCGCATACGCGTCGAAATGGACTTGCGAGATCGAACCCGCGCCGATCACGCCGATGTTCAGCTTTCCGGTCATGACGAACCTCTCCTTTGCGTATCGTGAAAATAATGCCACACTTGGGCCGCGGCCCCGACCACCCCCGCATCGGCGCCGACGCTGGCCGGAAGGATGCGGGCGGGCCGCATGCCCGGCGACGTCCGGGCGTTCTTCTCCCGTTCCAGCGCCCGGAACAACGCGGGCCCCGTCTCCGCCACGCCGCCGCCGATGACGACCGCTTCCGGGTTGAACGCGTGGATGTACCCGCCGATGGCGGCGCCGAGCGCGCGGACAACCTGGTCCATCACTTCCGCCGCCTGGGCGTCGCCCTCGGTCCAGGCCCGGATCACGTCGCGCGGCTCCGGCCGCCAGGCCGGCGTCCATCCGCGCGAGGCGATCGCCTCCCGGGCCAGCCGGGCGATGCCGCTGCCGGACGCGTACAGCTCGATGCATCCGTTGTTGCCGCAGCTGGCGCAACGGGGGCCGTTGAAGTCGACGGACACGTGCCCGAGCTCCCCGGCTCCGCCGAACGCGCCGCGCACGAGCCGGCCGTCTTCCACGATCGCGCCGCCGATGCCGGTGCCGAGCGCGAGGCAGACGAAATGCCGCAGCTCGCGCCCGGCCCCGTAGATCAGCTCGGCGATCGCAATCGCGTTGACGTCGTTGTCGACGCAGACGGGCAGCGCGAAGCGCTGCTCCACGTTGCGCTTGACGGGCATTCCCGTCCAGCCGGGAAGCGTGTCGCCGGCATACGCGACGTCGCCGGTGCGGAAATCGATCTGCCCGGCGCTGCCGATGCCGATGCCGGCGACGGCCGCTCCGCCCGATCGCGCCGCTTCGATCATGCGGGCGATGCCGCCGCACACCTTCTCCATCACCTGCCGGGGCCCGAGCTGCGCCTCCGTCGGCACGAGGCCGCGGTGCACGATCCGTCCTTCCCGGTCGACGGCCGCGAATTGCAGCTTGGTCCCGCCGATGTCCACTCCGATGGCCACTTCCATTCCCATTTCGGCAACGCCTCCCCCGCCTACCCGTTCATCCATTCCGTGCCTTCCGGCCAATGCGTCTCGATCCCGTACTGCCGGATGAGCTCCAGAAACGCGCCGAGATGCCGTTTGTCCTCCCGCACCCGGCGCGGCGGCACGCCGCTGCGCACCGCGTAGGCGGCCAGGCAGCCGGCCGCTTCGCCGATGTTCCACTCCGTCGGATGCAGCCGGTAGCAGCCGTTCGCGAGGTGGGTCGTGCCGATGTTTTTGCACGCCGGCAGCACATTGGTCATGCGGATCGGAAGCAGCGCGCCGAGCGGAATTTCGTACGGATAGGTCGGAATGAAATGGTGGCGGTTCGACCGGGTCGTCGGATGCAAATCCAGCGGGTAGCTGCCGACGCCCACGCTGTCCTCGTACCGGCGAATGCCCGCCTCGCCGCGGACGGCCCGGCTGACGTCGTTCTCGGTGACCGTGTGCAGCGCCCGGATTCTTCTCGACTCGCGGATATAGGGATGCATCGCCAGGCCGTCGGCGGTCCCGAGCGCGTCCTTGCGCAGGCGAAGCCCCGGATAGCCCCGCCCCCCGTCCGGGCGCGGCGCCTCGGTCTGCAGCCAATACAGCAGCGACAGGCTGAGCTGCCGGGCGCCTTCCAGATGCCGGTTCCGCTCCGCCTCCGGCACTTCGTAGACCGGACCGAGCAGGTAATCGTTCTGGCTCCAGTTGACGAGCGTGATGTCGCTCAAGTACCAGCCGTCCGCGAACAGCGAGCGGTCGACGATCCGCCGGTACGTCCAGAGCGGCAGCGAATCGCCGCCGTCCGGAAAGAGCGCGAAAGCTTTCAACTTGTTCTCCGCATGCACGTCGGGCACCAGCCAGCTGAGCTGCGGATGCCCGGAGAACTTCGGCGCGAACGTGCGCCAGAAGGCGTACTGCGCCGGCTCCTCGATGGTGAAGTCGCCGCCTTCGACATAATCGAGCGCGAACACATGGGTGACCGGCTGGATGTCCAGCGGATCGGCCCGCTCCGCGGCATGCGGCTCCCCGGTCTCGCTTCGCGCCTCGGCGCCGGTCACATACTCCGCGCCGGCCAGCGGCAGCAGGTCGCCGCATTCCGTCGCGTCCAAATAATAGGCGCCCTGCAGCACGCGCTCCTCGCCGGTCGAACGGTGCCGCACCGTCACCGCCCGCACCGCGTCGCCGCGCACTTCCGCGCCTGCAAGGCGGTACCCGCGCAGCACCGTAAGCCGCCCGCTGCTGACCGCCGGAGCGAGCATGTCTTCCAGCACGCGCAGCGCCACCTTCGGCTCGTGGCACAGGCGGCTGACCCATCCGTTGCCGGGATTCAGCCGCAGGTCCGCCTTCGCCTCCCGCTTCAGCGGATAGTTGTCCCGGTAGTATTGGCGAACCCGGTTGCGAAACTCCCGATACGTCCGCGTGCACCCGAAGCTTTCGATCCACGGGTGCTCATCCGGCGGCACCGCCTGACTGGTGAGCTGGCCGCCCAGCCAGTCGTTCTCCTCGGTCAGCGCCACCTGCAGCCCCATGTTCGCCGCGGCCAGCGCGGCCATGCACCCTCCCAGGCCTCCGCCCAGCACGACAACGTCCGCCGCTTCTCCTCTCATACCCACCGCCCTTTGGCTGAAAGGATGAATTCCAAATTCAGGGTAGCACAATTCGGATTAATTCTCCACTATTTTTTTGATATATAAAAAAATCCTCCGTTTTATCGCTTTCGGCCGGCACGGCGTTGGCATCCGGCGTCGGCGACGATGCGCGGCGCAAACGCCGCCGGACCCAAGCGGACCCGATCCCTTCGGCCCGGCGGCGTTTCGATCCGTTTCGCCGTTTGGATGTAGTGGCTGGTGCCTTGGATTCGACGTGGAAAAGTCGGATTTTATTCCGTGGATGGAGGTACGATTGGGGGCGGAAGGAAGTACTGTCGGGAAATTCCGGCGAATCGGGCGGACCGGCAGCGCCAATCGGCGTCGCCGGCCGCTTTCGCCGCACACAGGGGAGCGAAAAACGCCTGGCTCAATACAATTTGTCCGCGACCGACTTCGCCGTTTTTTTCAGCGACTCGTCGGCCTTCCCGTAGCGCAGGGCCAGCAGCGTGCACAGAATGTTCAGCAGGTGAATCTGGGTGAACTTGGTCGACAGCGCCCCGCCGTCCAGCGGCAACTCGCGGGCCGGAACGAGCAGAACCGTGTCCGCGTGAACGGCGATCGGCGACCGGAGATGGCTCGTCAGGCAGACGACGCCGGCACCGTTCTGCTTCGCCTGCCGCACCGGGTCGACGAGGTCCCGCGTGCTGCCGGAAGTGGAGATGCCGAAGACGAGATCGCCCGGCTTGACGAGCGCGGCCGACATGGCGATGATGTGCGCGTCGCGGTGGGCTTCGACGTTCATGCCGATCCGCATGAGGCGGTAGTGCAGGTCCAGCGCGGTAATGCCGGAGGAGCCGACGCCGTAGACGTAGATTTTGTCGGCGGCCAGCATTTGGTCCACGGCCCGCTTCAGGCTGTCCACGTTGATCAGATCCAGCGTGTTGCGCAGCATCGTCTCGTGCTTCATCGTCACTTTCCGCGCGACCGTCATGACATCGTCCGCCTCCTCGATCTCCGAATCGGACACCGAAGGGAGGTTCACCAGATCCTGCGCCACCGACAGCTTGAATTCGTGGAATCCGCGGAACCCGAGCTTGCGGCAGAACCGGATGACGGACGTCTCCCCCACCCCCGCCTGCTCGGCCAGATCGGTCACGGTCGACATGACCGCTTCTTCCGGATTGCTCTGAACGACGTCCGCCACCTTTTTCTCCGCCTTGGTCAGCGAAGAATAAATGCTGGGAATCATCAGCAGCGTGTTGGACGGGTTCAGTTTCGATCCGACTTTGGACATGGCGCGCCTCACTCGCTTTTCTTTTACTCGTTACCACCCTATAGCATAGAACAGCGTGCCAAAAATTACAAGAAAAATAGGGCGTATCCATTCTTTATCCCGCCGGGAGACGGAGAAAAGCTCCACCCTCCTTCTGTCGGGCCGTCAGCGCGCATCTTCCCGGAAAATGCTGCGGAGATAAGTCCGGCGGGCCGTCCAGCAATACAGCGTCTGCAGCGCGAGATAGATGAGCAGCACCATCCCCGCATAGAGCCAGACGTTCATCGACAGCAGATTGCCGAGCGCGACCATCGCGAATGCGGCATGGACGGCGCCGACCGCGCAAGGCAAATAGAACAGGATCGCCGTCTGGCGGGAGACGACGCGGCCCATCTCCCGGCGGGTGATGCCGATGCGGCGAAGCGCCTTGAACTGCGCCTGATCCTCCTGCAGCTCGGTGAACATTTTGAAGAACAGCAGGCTGCCCGACGCGAGGAAAAACAGGGCGCTGACGAACAGGGCGACGAACAGCGTGAGCGCGCTGAATTGCCGGGCCTCCTGGTACGCCTCGGTGCGGGACTGAAACAGGCTGCGGGCGTCGTCCGGAACGAGCGCCTTGATCCGCTCCACCGTCGCTTCGGACGATTCCCACCCTTTCCACTCGAAGCCGTAGACGGCGGCCTGAAGCTTCGCAGGCGTGGCGGCGAGCAGCGACCGGTAGTCCCCGTCGCTGACGACGACGAGGTTGGCCGCCGGCGCGACCGGCGCGGCGATCATCCCGTTGCGTTGGCCGTCCATCCGCATGCGCGCGTCGGCGCCGGCGGCGGTGAGAAAGACGAGCGTCTCGCCCGGCCGGACGAACACCGCTTGGCTTTCGCGGTACGGATAGATGAACCAGGCGTGGCCCGACCCGACTTCCAGCGGCTCGACCCCTTTCATCCGCGCGGCCTGCGCGTTGTAGTCCGACGCCGACACGAACATGCCTTCCATCGTCACGCCGCTCTTCAGCTTGAAGGAGGCCGGCACCCCGACCAGCTTCAGCTCGTATTCGAGGCGGATGCCGTCCTCGCGCAGGATTTGCTTCACCCGCTCCGGGTCGGCCGTCCGGTGGGCGTCCAGCCCGCGCTCGACGTAGCCGATCGCCTGCGGATAATGCTGGACGATCTGCTCTTTGCTGCCGCCGTAGAAGGCGTTGATCGTCGAAGCCGAGGTCAGAATGACCGCACTCAGCACCGAGACCAGAAACAGGACGCGGGCGTTGTCTTTCATTTTGTACGCGAGCTGGGACAGAATGAGCAGGTTCGTGCCGCGGTAGCGGATGCGCTTGTTCCGCTGCAGCCCGTTCAGCAGCGCCACGCTGGCCTGCGAGAACAGGAAGTAGGTGCCCAGCACGACGAGGAAAACGATCGGCAGCATCGTGACCAGCACCGTCTGCCCGTTCATCGCCGCCGCCAGGCCGTATCCCGCGCCGAGCGACAGGACGCACAGCAGCACGAGCCAGATCGAGAACTTCGGCGGATCTTTCGGCTTGCGTCCCGCCTGCATCAGGTCGGCGATTTCGCTGCGCCCGATGCGGCGAAGCGAGAACAGCGTCATGGCCAGGAACAATAGAAAGTATCCGATCGCCGTCACAGCGACGGCGCGCAGCGGGAAGTAGAACGGCAGCGGATTGTCGACGTGCAGCAGGCCGGACAGCGCCATGAAAAACAGCTTGCTGAACAGCAGGCCGATCCCGATCCCCGCGGCGACGGACAGCAGGCAGATGAGCATGTTTTCGTACGTCACAAGCCGACGCAGCTTGCCGCGCGTGAATCCGAACAGCAGCAGCAGGCCGAACTCCTTCTGCCTCGTTTTCAGAAACGCCGAGCTGGAATACAGCACGAAAAAGAACGAGAACACGATGATGACGTACTCGCAGCCGATCAGGGCGATTCTGACGCCGCTGCCGCCTTGAATGTTCCCGTGCACCACTTCCGGATGGAAGATGAAAGCCGCGTACATGAAGAAGATCATGACCGAGAAAATGCTGCTGAGAATATAAGCGCCGTATTGGTGGCGGTTGCCCCAGACGTTGTTAATGGCGAGCCGGCGAAACGTCATTGAAGTTCCCTCCCAGCACGCTCAGCGCATCGAGAATTTGCTGGAAAAACGCCTGGCGGCTCGCGCCGCGGCGAATCTCCGAGAACAGCCGGCCGTCGCGGATGAAGACGATGCGGCGGCAGTAGCTGGCCGCGAACGGATCGTGCGTCACCATCAGAATCGTCGATCCTCTCTGTTCGTTCAGCTGCAACAGCGATTCCATCACGTCCTTGGCCGCTTTGGAATCAAGATTGCCGGTCGGCTCGTCCGCCAGCAGCAGGGACGGCCGATGGATCGTGGCGCGGGCGATCGCCGCCCGCTGCTTCTGGCCGCCGGACACTTCATACGTGCGCTTGTCCAGAATGCCGGCGATGTTCAATAGCTCCGCCCGGTCCCGCAGCCGGGCTTCCATCTCCCGCACCGGCAGCCGGTCCAGCACGAGCGGCAGCAGAATGTTGTCGCGGATCGACAGCGTGTCGAGCAGGTTGAAATCCTGGAAAATGAAGCCGAGCTCCTGCCGTCGGAACAGCGCGAGCTGATCCTCCGGCATGCGCGCCGGGTTTTTGCCGCCGATCTCCAGATGGCCGCCGGTCGGCTTGTCGATGGTGGCCAGCAGGTTGAGCAGCGTCGTCTTGCCGCTTCCCGACGGCCCCATGACGCCCAGAAATTCCCCTTGCGCCACTTCCAGATCGATATCTTCGAGCGCCCGGTACAACGCCCGGTTCTGCGCGCCGTACACTTTCGAAAGCCCGTTCGCTTTCAGCACAATCGTATCCATGCATGCGAACCTCCCGGTTTCATCTTTTCCACTTTCGAGTATATAAGCCGGAGGCTGGGCGCACCTATCGATTTGGCTTTCAATTCAAGGGACGAACCTTTCATTTTTGTCACGTTATTGTCACGTTGGCCGGTCGGCGTTCAGCTTGTACAGGTGGTCTCCGGCGAAGCCGATCGCCACGGTCGTCCCGCGTCCCGGCGCGGATTCGATGCGCAGCGTATGGCCGAGCATGCGGCACGCTTCGCGAACGAGATACAGCCCCATGCCCGTCGATTCGCCGGTCCGGCGGCCGTTCTCGCCGGTGAAGAAAGGCTCGGTGACGCGGGGAAGATCCGCTTCGGGGATGCCGACGCCTTCGTCTGCGACGAGCAGCTCGCAGCCTTTGGCATCCGATTCGATGCGGAAAACGAGCTTTTTGCTGCCCGGCTTATCTCCGGAATACTTGATGGCGTTGGAGATGAGCTGGCCGAGGATAAAAGACAGCCACTTCGCGTCCGTCTCCGCCTCCGCCGTCTCGTCGCCGGCGATTTGCGGAAAGACCGAGGCGCGGATGAGCGCCTGCTTGTGCCGGTTGACGGCGTCGCGGACCAGGCGGGCCAAAGGGAGCCGTTCCAGCCGGGCGTCCGACTCGAACTTGTCCAGCCGCGCTTCGTACAGCGCCGTCTCCAGCCCTTGCGCGATCCGCTCGTTCTCCTCCCGCACGCTTTGCAGCGCGTCCTGGGCTTCCGTCAGCGACCGCAGCCGGTCCGCCTGCTGGGCGATGAGCTCGATAACGGAGACCGGCGTCTTCATCTGGTGCACCCAGCGGCTCGTGAACAGGCGCCTCCGCTCCTGCTGCCGCCGATACCCGTCCAGCCGGTCGGCATACGCCATGCGCAAGGCGTGCAGCAGCCGCACGCACGCTTCCGGCTCCAGCGCGCCGCCGCCGCGAAGCGCCAGCACTTCGTCGAGGGGCAGCTCGGGCATCTCCAGCAGTTCTTCCGCCCGCCGAAGGAACGGGGCGCGCTTCGCATAATCGAAAGCGAGCGCGGCCAGCAGGAAAAACAGCGTGAGCAGCAGCATGTACCCGAACTCGCCGAAGCCGGGCCGCCCCCCGGCCAGCGCGGCTTCGGCGGCCGCACAGAAAACGGCGGCCGCGAACGCCCACACGTAGGGGAGCCGGTCCGCCGCGAAGCGGAGAAACCGCAGCGCTTCCCGTTTCATCCGCCGCTTCGCCCCCTTTCCGCCTCGTCCCAGACGACGTTCAGCCGGTACCCTTGCCCGCGCACCGTCTCGATCGCCCCGACGATGCCGAGCTGCTCCAGCTTTTTCTTCAGCCGGGTCACGTTGACCGACAGCGTGTTGTCGTCGACGAACTGCACGTCGTCCCACAGCTTCTCCAGCAGCGCGTTGCGGCTCACGATCGCGCCCGCCCGCGAGCCGAGCGCGTCGAACAGCTTGCACTCGTTCGGCGTCAGGTCCGCCGAAAGTTCTCCCCGTTCCAGCCGGTTGCGCGTCCGGTCCAGCTTCAGCCCCCGCACGTCCAGCACGTCCCGGCTTTCCGCCGGCACGGCGTATTCGCCGTAGGCGCGGCGGAGCGCGCTTTTGATTTTCGCCAGCACCACCTCGAGGTGAAACGGCTTCGGAATGTAGTCGTCCCCGCCGTTCTCGATCGCCATCACCTGGTCCATCTCGTGCGTGCGCGCGGAGATGAACAGGATCGGCACGTTCGAAACCGTGCGGATCTGGCGGCACCAGTAGAACCCGTCGTAGCTCGGCAGATTGATGTCGAGCAGCACGAGATCCGGCCGCGCTTCCAGAAACTCCCGCTTCAGGTCGCCGAACCGGACGGCGCGCGCCGCTTCGTATCCGTAGCGTTCCAAGCCGTCCCGCAGCATGGCGGCGAGCTTGTCGTCATCTTCCACGATCCAGATGCGGTAACCCACGCAAACCCCGCCCCTTCTATTTTTATGGCTGGCCGCATGCCGCCGCCGCAACGCTTGGGCGGCCTTGCCCGGCGGCAACGAAGCCGGCCAGCGGCTTTTCCTCTTTGTCCTCTATTGTAACGCACGGCGGGGCGCCGGAATCAACCGGCGCCTGAGGAAAGCCGGCCCCTCCGGACGGCTTTTTCGGTTCCCCCCGATTTGGGGCAGACAAGCGCCCGTTTCACGGGCAGAGCTTGATGATAAATCTTTAATATAAACAATTTTCCTTTTGCTTGATTGTATAATAGCGAACAAGTGAGTCGTTCGTACGATGACGATAACGCTGAAAGGAGATGACCGGCATCAAACGGTTCATGGGTATAGCCGCAATCGCTTTCGGACTGCTGCTGACGCTGGGACCCGGCGCGGCGTTCGCGAATTCGGACGGTACCTTGTATATCGACGGCCGGCAAGCGGACCTTCAAATGTGGATACGGGACGAAACAGCTTACATTCCGGTCAAGGAGCTTGCGGACCGGATGGGCTGGGACCTGTCTTACGACGGCGAATCGGACCGGATCGCCGTCCGCAACGCGTGGGGCGACGAACTGGCCCTCCGGATCGGAAGATCAGTCGTCGCCTACAACGGCAAAGCTTACGAAATTGCACAAGCGGTGAAACTGAGAGGAGGCAGCGCCTACGCTCCGCTTCGCGTTGTGGCGGAAGCGATGCATGTCGGCGTAGGGTGGAGGGCCGAGGATCGAGCTTTCGATGTCCGGACGGAGGAGCCCTACTCCGTCGCAAGCGGCGACACGCTCGCGAGCATCGCCGAGGAGCATGGGACAACGGCGCAGGAGCTGAAGATCCGCAACGGTTTGGAGAGCGATGCCGTCGAGGCCGGGCAGCGCCTGAAGGTGCTGATGCCGGCGTTCGCGGATCCTGCGGCCGTCGACGCGGCGCTGCTCGCCAAGATCGTGGAGATCGAGGCCGGAAACGAGCCTTACGAAGGCAAGCTGGCCGTCGCCAACGTCGTCCTGAATCGGGTGCATAGCGGCAAGTTTCCCGACACGATCCGAGGCGTCATCTTCGCGCCCGGCCAGTTCCCGCCGGCGGGCAAAGGGATGCTGGAGACCGAGACGGCGTCAGGCGACAGCCTGAAGGCGGCCCAGGCCGCTCTGTCCGGCGAGAACAACGTTCCCGGCGCGTTCTATTTCTTCAACCCGAAGCTGGAGCCCGACAAAGCCAGAAAGGCGGACGCGGTGAAGAAGATCGGCAGCCACCTGTTCGTCAGATGAACATACGAGGGGCATGCTCCCGGTGCCCCAGGTGCCTAAATGCGCTACAATTCCGCTGGATCGAAGCCAAATTGCAAAACAAGTACCAAACTGCACTTGTTTTCCCGGAAATTCGACGTTTTCACCGAATCGGCCAAAAATAGGTGCAGTTTGGTACTTGAGCGTCTCCAAATCGGCATTTTCCCGAAAAAGAGGTGCCGTTTGGCACTTCGCGGAGGAGGGCGGTCCGGATGATCCGCCTCCGCTTCGCTCGACCAGGCCGGACGGCCTCCCCCTACCGTTCGTCCGCCAAGCTGTCCAATATTTCCCCAAGGCTCAGTTCCACGCAAGCCATCGCGGTGTCGGCTGCGCCGTAGTATAGCCGGACCGTGTCCCCTTCGACGAGCGCGCCGCACGAGAACACGACTTCGCCGAAAAATCCGCCCGTCTCGTAGGCCGCTTCCGGCTCCAGGATCGGCCGCGCCGATCGGGCGAGCACGCGCGACGGGTCGCCCGGATCGAGCAGCAGCGCCCCCATGCAGTACCGGTGCTGCGGCGTCGCGCCGTGATACAGCTCGAGCCAGCCCCGCTCCGTGCGGAACGGAACGGCGCCGGCGCCGATCCGGCCGCCGTCCCACATGCCGGGGCGCGTTGCGGCCAGCCGCCGGTGCCGGCCCCAATGCGCCAGGTTGTCGGATTCGGCGAGCCAGATGTCCGAAGCGCCGGCGCTCGGCACGGTCGGACGGTGCAGCGCGTAATATTTGCCGTTGATTTTCTCCGGGAAGATGACGACGTCTTTGTTGTCCGGGCAGAAAATCATCCCGTGGCGCGCAATTTCGCGAAAATCACGGGTGGAGACGAGCGACACGCCGATCCCTTCCGGAGATACCGCCGAGTAATAGATATAATAGGTATCTCCGATCTGCGTCACGCGCGGATCTTCGATGCCGAACGCCTCCTGCCGACCGGACGGGTACAGGAACGGCTCCCGGTCGACGGTGAAACGGCGGCCGTCCTTGCTGCGCGCGATCCGAATGTAGGAAAGCGACGTCAGGTAGGCGAAGCCGGCTTTGCCGGCTTTCTCCCGCACGACGCGGGGATCGGAGAAGTCGTACCGCGCGTCGTCCGTTCGCAGTTCGACGAGATCGACGGCGTTCGTCTCCGGATGGCGCACCGGCGCCAGCACGACGTCCGGCAATCCGCTGACCGGGCGCTCGGCCACGCGAAGCAGCATCAGAATTTCGCCGTTGTATCGGGCGATGCCGGCATTGAAGGCCCCGATCACTTCCCAGCCGGCGTGATAAGGCGCAATGTCGGCAGGGACGACCAGCGGATTTTGTTCGTAGCGGTAAATGTTCAATTTTTCAAACTCCTTGGCTCAGATCTTTGCGATGGATGGTTCAACGTGGCGCCCGCTTGCCGCGCCTGGCGGCGGCATACGCCGCCAGGAGGACGATGGCCAGCGCGGCAGCAGGCGCGGCATATTCCCCGATGCCGCGGTCTGCGCCGCTTGCATAGGCGAGTCTAAGCGAGCGCACCGCAACGCTGGCATTGTCGTCCCCTTCGGCCAGCAGCCAGATTTGCATATCCGCTTCGGCGCGTTCCGCCGCCAGGGACGGATCGGCGCGGGCGACGATCGCGCGCAGGTCGTAAGCGGCTTTGCCGGTTTGCGCGGTCGGCGCCTGCACGACCCAGCCTTCCTGTTCTCCCCGCGCATACAGCATCAGCGACCATTGATTCGTCACGCCGGCAACGTCGACCGTCAGCACGGGGTTCCGCCGCAAATCGACGGACAAGTACGGCGAAGCGACGCCTCCGCGGTTCAACAGGCTGTCCTCCCGGACGACGGCCGCGCGCCCGTCGAACGCCACCCTGCCTTCCATGGAAGGGACGGAAGCCCAATCCGTCATGGCGGCGGCGGAGATGCGGCCGGACCAGTCTTTCTCCCGCAAAGGCGGATCGTCCTGGTAAAACAGCTCCAGTCTCCGGAACGAAGCGCTCGCCCCTTCCTCTCCGGCCGCGATCAGCCATAGCTCCACGTCCTGGAGGCCGTTGTACGGCAAATCCGGCTTCAGCCGCCGCAGTTCGCCCGTCACGTCCAGCATGATGCGCCCCGTCTCCGGCCCGTCCGGCTTGATGTAGAAGCCCCACGGCTCGCCTTTCACGTGCAGCTGCACCGTCCAGTTGCGGCTGACGGACGCGACGTCCGCCACCAGAATCGATCTGCGGCTGAGGTCGAGCCGGAACTTCGGACTGGCGATGCCGCCGTAATTCCCGCCGTCGAACGTCTCCGTAACCGTCGCGCTCCCATGACCGGCGACGGCCTTGCCGGGCATCGCCCCGATCGGCTTCCATTTCGCCATATCTTCCGGCCCCGCCGAGATCACCGATTCCGCGCCTTCGTTCCAGACGAACAGCTCGACTTCGTCGGCGTCCCGCCCGCCGCCCGACGACTGCAGCGTCGCCCGCAGGCGATGGAAGCCGTTGCCGAACCGGGTCGTCTCGAGCGCAAGTCCCGCAGGCGCCCGTTTTCCCTCATACAGCGTTTCGCCGTCAAGCGTGACCGTGAGAGCGCGAATGCGCTCGCCCGCCGGCACGGCCGCTTGCACGTCGAGCGCGATTTCGCCGCTGACGGTCTGCCGGTTCTGCAGCGACAGCAGGTTGACCGCCGGCTTCGGTTCGGGGGCCACGAAGACGCCGTCGATCCGCTGCTGCCCCGCTTCCCGCGCCATCCGTCCTCCCGCGGGCGCGAACACGAGGACGGCGGCCTGGTCGGCGGCGAGCCGGATTTCGGCTTCGCCCGTCACGTTCCGCGCCACGAACGATCCGGTCGCCGCGTCAAACAGATCGACCGGCCGGTCTCCCAGACCGGTGACGACGACGCGGCGTTCCGATGGATAGGGGTTGTAGTACAGATACGTCGGGTAGGCCCGGTCGTGGAAATAGTCCGTCTTCAAACAGTCGATTTTCAAAATCCCGTCCACATTGGTCTTCTCGATCAAACCGCCGAGAAAACCGGCATAAGAGCCGCTGTACAAGGAAAAATCGGTATACCCCCACGCGTGGACGGTCGGATCGCCGCCCGCATACGGCGTTTGTCCTTTCCATTGCTTGCGCAAGCCTTCGTACGGAATGACGTGCTCGGCGTCGCCGTGCCAGTCCGCGCCGGACTGATGGTCCGGCGGCAACGCGTCCGCATAGAACAGGCGCGACTGGTTCGCCGCGTTGAGCATCCATTTGCCGATGTCCCGCGCAAAGCGCGGATCGTAGCGAACGACCGGAGCGAGCGCGCCGAACGCCGCGAACGTATTCATGGCGAACGCGTAGCCGCCGTTGTCGGTCAGGCTGCCGAGCAGGCCGTACGCGTCGTAATCGCCCCACTTCTCGGCGATCATCCCCCATCCGTCGCGCGCCTTGCTCCCGCCGTCGAAGATCCAGTTGACCATTTTGTCGATGTCGTAGGATGTTCCTTGCTCCGCGTTCATGCGGGCCGCCATATAAGGCGCGTAATAGAGAAGAACCTCGTACAGCGGGTTGTCGTTTTGCCGCTGCAGAAAATCCATGCTGAGCTTGGCGGCTTGCAAATATTTCGGGTCGCCGAATTTCGCGTACGCCATATATTCCAGCATCGCGACGCCGGCGGCCGCGTCCGGCTCCGTCCACGCGCCGTTCTCGGACGGTTCCATTTTGTAGAAGTTGAACGCGGTATAGTTGAAATCCGCCCGCCCGTACTTGCCGCCGAGCTCCTGCACCGCCTGCGCCCACCGGTCCGCGGTGTCGCGCATGATCCGCTCCATGCCGTCGACGCCGGGATAGTAGTAAGTCAGCGCGTAATGCAAAAGATGCGGCATCAGCTCGTACCAGAACGACTGCCCGCTTGCCGTGTTCGGATTGTTGAGGATGACGTTTTCCCCGTTGTCCTTGTTGTAAAACGTCTGCAGCATCCGGACGTAATCGATGCCGTTCTGATCGCTCTTATCGATGCCGACCAGCGTGGCGCTCAGCACGGCCGCCATCAGGTTGATCGCTTCCTGCGACCCGTCCGTGCCTTGCGAAAATTTGCCGACATAGGACATGAGTCCGAACGTATCCCCGTCCAGGTTGTAATGGGTGCGGTCCCACCAGCCGACCGGCAAATACTCGCCCTGCTTGGAGAAATCGAACACGAACCGGTCATATGCTTGCGCAGTGGCGCGCCAATCTTTCATGTCGTACGGCTGCGGGAGATTCGGCATCTGCTCCACTTTGCGGATGATCTTCTGCACCGCCGCCGGCGCCTTTTCCGCCGTCCCCGCGACCGCCGCCGCAACCTGCGGCGCGCCTCCTTCCGCGGCGATGCTGCCGATGCATACGGCCATCGCCCAAATCGCGCCTTTGCGAAGCACGTTACGCTTCCCCCTGTCCGATCGCGCCAAGCAAAACACCTGCCGCCCGTCGGAAATACCGTCTCCTCTTGCGGCAGGTGTTCGTGGCGATCGTAGATGATCCGAATTACTGCGTAATTTCTTTGAACTTGGCGATCGTATCCTGCACCGCTTTCTTCACGTCGTCGCCCTTCTCGATCGGTTGCGTCAGCTTCTCCCAGATCGCCGAGTCGATCTCGCTTTCCTTCGGCTGGTTGTTGAAGCCTCTCGCCACTTCCGAAGCTTTGCGGATCGTGTCGATGGCGTATTCTTTCTCCGGCCGGCTCGTCTTGATCAGATCGAATCCGGTTTTGGTCGGGGCGACCACTTTCCATTGATGGATCGCGTTGGTCAGGTCCACGAGCGCCTTGGCGGCGATCTCCGGATTTTTCGTCGATTTGGACATCACCGTGGCGCCGATCCAGCTGAACGTGACCTGCTGCGTTCCTTTCGGCGGAACCGCCATGCCGACTTTGAATTTCACCGTTTTCTCGAAATCGTCGCCCGCGCCGCCGATGAACATCGCCACTTTGCCCGTTTTGAACATGTCCCCGTTGCCCATCGAGTCGGCCTGCGCCCGCGACGGCGCGATGCCGGACTGCACGATTTTCTGATACATTTCAAGGCCCTGGATCGATTCGGGAGAATCGAGCTTGATGTTGCCGTCCTTGTCGAACACGTCGCCGCCGTACGACCAGGTGTACATCGCCGTCGGGATGTTGTTCAGCAGCGCGCCCCATTGACCGTCCTTGGTCAGCTTTTTGCCCGTTTCGATGAATTGGTCCCACGTCCAATCGTTCGTCGGAAGCGGAACGCCGGCCTTCTCGAACAAGTCCTGGTTGTAGTACACCACATACGGCTGGGCGATAAACGGCAGCGCGTACAGTTTGCCGTTGAACTTCCCGACGTCGAGCGCGCCCGGGAAATAGTCGTCCTCCTTGAAGGAGCCGACGCCGGCCAGCAGATCGTCAAGCTCGGCGATGGCGCCCAGGCTGGCGTACTGCGGGATGTATTCCTGCGACAGCCACATGAAGTCCGGCGCCTGCTTGCCCGCGATCATCGTCTGCAGCTTCTGATAGTAGTCGGACGGTATGCTCTGCACTTCCAGCTCGTAATCGGTCGCGCTCGCGTTCAGCTTCGCAACCAGGTCTTCGAATTCCTTCAGCTCGGTCGCGCCCGCCCAGGTCGCCACCTTCAGCTTCACTTTTTCGGCCGGAGCGCCGGAGCCTTCCGACGAGGCCGACAGGGCCGCGCTTTGCGACGGGCTTGCGGGAGAAGCGCCGCCGCTGTCGGATTTGCTTCCGCAAGCGGACAGCACGAGCGCGAAGACGAGCGCGACCGCGAGCAGAACAAGCGATGTGGAAGCCGCATTTCTTTTCATTTGTGCCAATTCCCCTTTATTTTATATTTGAATTTGATTTCGGGCGGCGAGACCCGATATCAATTTCATGCATGCGAAGGAGGCTAGCCTTTGATGCCGCTCAGTTTGAAGCCCGCGACGAAATATTTTTGCGCCAGCAGGAACACGAGCAGGACCGGAATGAGCGCGAGGATCGAACCGGCCATCAGCGGGCCCCATTCCACTTTCATCACGCCGTTGAACATGGACAGGCCGAGCGGAAGCGTGAACTTGTCGGTGTCGTTCAAATAAATGAGCGGGCCGAGCAGATCGTTCCAACTGCCCTGGAACGACAGAATGCCGATCGTCATCAAAGCGGGAACGGACAAAGGCAGATAGATGCGGACGAAAATCCGAAAGCTGCCCGCCCCGTCGACGATGGCCGACTCCTCCAGCTCTCGCGGAATGGAAAGGAAAAATTGCCGCAGCAGGAAAATAAACACCGGCGACCCTCCGAAAAAACCGGGGATCACGAGCGGTTTGAACGAATTGATCCAGCCGATTTCGCTGAATCCGATAAACACCGGAATCATCGTCACTTCGCCCGGAAGCATGATGGTGGACAGCACCAGCAGAAACCAGACGTTCCGGCCCGGAAATTGAAACCTCGCGAAGCCGTAAGCGACGAACGCCGATACGAACACGTTGGACAGCAATTGCAGGAAAGCGACGAACGCCGAGTTGCGGAACAGCACGAGAAAATCGATCTCCGTGACCGCTCTGGCGTAATTCTCCCAATGAAAGCCGTCCGGCAGCAGCCGGGGCGGAATTTCGAAAATGATGTCGCCGGATTTCAGCGAAGTGGACAGCATCCACAGCAGCGGAAACACCGTGCTGACAGAGAAGATCGACAGCAGCGCATAGAGCAGCGCGTGGCGCGCAGCCCTCTTTTGTTTTCGGCTCAGCCCGTGCGAGATCAATCCGCTCACCTTCATTTCCGCTTGCGCGATCTGACTTCGCTTTCGTAATAGACCCACAGCGACGACGACTTGAAGGTCAACAACGTCAGCACCATAATGATGAGGAACAAAATCCAGGCCATCGCGGTGGCATAGCCCATTTTGAAATATTTGAAGGCGTTCTCATACAAGTAAATCATATAGAAGCGTCCTTCGTTGCCGGCCCCGCCGATGATGTAGGCATCGCCGAATTTGCGCATGCCGCCGACGATGCCCATGATCAGGTTGTAAAAGATGACCGGCGACAGCATGGGCAGCGTAATGTTCCAAAACTTGCGGAAGCTTCCCGCTCCGTCGATTTCCGCCGCCTCGTACAGATGGCCGGGGATGTCCTGCAGTCCGGCCAGATAGGTGAGCATGCCGCCGCCGGCGCCCCACAGCGACATCATCAGATACGACGGCATGACGAGCGACGGCTCCGTCAGCCAACCCAGCTTCGGCAGTCCGATCTGGCCGAGAAGCAGATTGATCAGGCCGAAATCCCGGTCCAATATCCATTTCCACAGCAAATAGATCGATACGCCGGACACGACGGCGGGCAGGTACAGCGCCGTTCTGAACCAATAAATGCCGCGCAGCTTCGAATTGAGCATCACCGCGATCAGCACCGACGCCGCGATGCCGAGGGGCACCGAAACGGCCGCGAATTTGACCGTCACCCACAGCGCCTTCAGAAAATCTTCGTCGCGAAACAGCTGCACATAGTTGTGCAAGCCGACGAACTTCGGCTTGTTGAACGTATCCCACTCCGTCATGCCGGCATACAGGGCGAACAGAAGCGGGGCGACCGTAAAGATAATAAAGCCGGCGATCCAAGGCGCTATGTAGATGTAGCCTTCGTATTTTTTGCTACGCACAATCTCTCCCCCCCCAATTCGCGGCAAATTCGGGCGCGGCGTCCGGCGAAACGCCCGCCGGCATGCGCGCCGCGCTTCGTCAAAGCGCGACCGAAGTTGGCGAGCGCAGCGTCCCGAGCCGTTCGTATTTCAGAAACGGGTCCACGATCGTAATTTTGTGGGCTTCCGCGTCGCCGACGCCGGCGTACAGCTCGGCGGACCCGTCCGGGCGGCGGATCAGCCCGCCGCTGAAGACGACGTCGGCCAAATCTTCGCGCTTGGAGACGCCCGGAAGAAAACGCTTGCGAACCGCGATCACTTCGATGTCCGAATGCTCGCCGGTATAGGGATCGAGCGCAAACGCCATCGGATAGTAATGGCGGTTGCCGTCCGGGCTGAAGCATGCGATATGGCCGAGAATGCCGACCCACCCGTTCGACAGCACATGCAGTTCGTTCGCGCCGCCCCATTCGGCGTCGATAAATTGCCCTTTCAACAGCGGCGCTTCCTCGATGCGCCGGGCGGTCAGATCCGCCAGCGACGCAAGGCGCACAAAGCCGATTTTGCCGCGCCCGCCTTTCTCCCCTTGCGGCCTGGTGAAGACCGCGATGCTGCCGTCCTGCAGTTCGACGATGCGAAGATCTTTCATCCCGTCCGGCCCGGTAAAAAACAGAACGAGATCGCGCAGCCGCGTTCCTTTGTACATCACCGTCCGCCAACCGATCGCGCCTTCGCGCTCGGGATGCGGATAAATCTGCACGCCGCCCAGCACGATCTCCTTGCCGATCCGTGTGTAGAACGGGTCCTGAAGCGCAAGCTCCGGCATTCCCGCCCGCGGAACCCATTCACCGTCCCGCTCGACGAAAAAGACGATTTGCGATTGCTCGCTGTCCCTGGGCTCGACGCGCGCCGCAATCACCATCTCCCCTTCGTCCTCGAATGGAGCCGTAATGTTGTATACGTCGCGCTCCCCCACGCCGGCAAACCGGAGTTTGACCGGATCGACCGCCGGCTCGTCCCTGCTGAAATATTCGGCCAGCAGCATCTCGCACGTCTTGGCTTCGTTTCCGTTCCGCATGAAGTGTCCCCTTTTGGGCTTGTCCCGATTGTTTCTGCAACATGACATTTAGATGATTTTACATGACACAACGATTACAAAATAAATTATTCATGCGATTAAATAAATTGTCAACCCGCTTTTAAAAATAATTTTCCTGTAATACCATTTTGTTTTTGGCAAAATTACGGTATAATTTGTAACGTTACAAACGATGCCGGCCGAAAGGAAAGGTTCGTGTTGAAAAAACCCAAGGTGACGATGCAGACAATTGCGGATGTCCTGAAAATTTCCAAAAATTCGGTGTCCCAGGCGCTTGCGGGCAAAGACGGCGTGAGCGAGGAAACGAGAAAGCTTGTCGTCGAAACCGCGAAGCGGCTCGGCTACATCTATTCCGAACCGCGGAAAAAGAAACTGTCCGGGCAGCCCGCCAGATTTGCGCTCATCGCCTCGGAGTTTGCATTCTCCCAACGGGGATTTTTCGGCGAGATTTATTTGTCGATCGAACGGGAGTGCCAGCGGCGGGGAATCGCCTTGCAGATCCAATCCATTCATCCGGAAGCCCGGGACAAGCTCGTCTTGCCCGCCTTTTTGCAGAACCGGGAGGTGGACGGATTGCTGATCCTTTCCCATATCAGCACCGAGTATATTCAGGCCGTGCTCGGCACCGGAATTCCCGCCGTTCTGATCGACCACCACCACCCGCAAATACGCGCCGACGCCGTCTTGACCAACAACCGGTTCGGCGGCTATGAAGCGGTGCATTATTTAATCGGACTGGGACACCGGCATATCGGATTCTGGGGCAATATCGCGTTCTCGCCCAGCTATTACGAGCGCCTGGAAGGCTACCGCTGGGCGATGGACGAAGCGGGTCTCGGCATCAACCCCGACTGGGTCGTCACGGACGCCGTCGAAGAAGCCGGCGACGTCGCCGCCAAGCTGTCCGGGATGCCCTCCCTGCCCACCGCCTGGTTTTGCGTGAACGACGGACTCGGATTTCTGCTCATATCGTCGTTACAGCAGATGGGCGTGAAAGTGCCCGACGACATCTCCGTTTGCAGCTTCGACAACGGCCCGCTGTCGCGCATCAGCGCGCCGGCCACGACGACGATGGCGATCGATCTCGCCAAATTCGGACAGAAAGCGTTCGAGCAGCTGCTCTGGAGGCTCGATCATCCGTCGGAGCCGTACGTCGAAGTGCTGCTTCCGACGGTCCTGATCGAGCGGGAATCGACGGGAAGCCCGCAGTGCCGGTAACCGTAACACGTCGCTGTACCGCTGCGCGGACGCCTCTTCCCGCAAGTCCCACAGCCGGTACAGCACGGCGGCGAACTGCTCGCGGGTCATCGGATCCGACAGGTGGGCCGACCCGTCGGCGTAGCCGGTGAAAATCCCTTCCCGCTTCAGCGCCTCGAACTTCTGCTCCGTCGTCAGCCCGGCCGCCGACGCCCCCGGCACAGGCGCCAGCACGAGCAGCAGCAGGGCGCACAGCGCGGCAAGCAAGCCTTTTTTCACCATACTCCTCCTCCAGTCTGCAATGTTTTACAAATTCCGATTATTTGCACAAACTGTATAATTTTTACTTACAACTCATAAACGCAAACCGCCTGCGAAGGTTGCACGGTTCCCGCAAAAATATCGCATTCCGGGGGCCTAAAATCGAAAAAGCCGCACGGCGCTTTCGCGCGCATGCGACTTCTCCCAATGGATTCCGTTTCTTTTGAGACGGATCGGCAAATCTTTTTCCAGCTCGTATCGTTGCTTCAATCGCTTCACGCTCCCGGCCGCCCGGCAATGTCGGCAACCGGCCGCCCGTATTGGGCCAGCAGCCGGGAGGCCCTTTCCGCGATTCGGTCCCGCAATTCCTGCGGAGCCGTCGCTTCTGCGCGAGAAGCCCATCCGGCGGCAAACGCCAAAGCGTCTTCTTCGCTCTCAAAAAATACCCGAACTTCCGTGCGGCCGTCTTCCCTTTCCCGAATCGACTCCCCGTCCACGGCCGCTTCGGGCATGCTCCCCAGCGCCGCGAGCGCCCCGGCGTCAACCCGCAGCCAGACCTCGTACCGGCCGGCCGGCCGTTCGAAACGTTCCACCCAAGCGTTCCAATACGCTTCCAGATTGAATTCGGCGGGGCGCTCGAACAGGCGGTCCGTTAACTCGAATTCGCGGATGCGGGCCACGCGCAGGCTGGTCATCCCTTCCTCCGTCCGAGCCACCAGGAACCACATGCCCGATTTCAGAACCAGGCCATAGGGATTGACCGTCCATCGGTACTCGGTCTGCGACCGGTCCCGGTAGACCACCTTCGCCTGAATCTGCTCCCAGACCGCCCGCTGCATCCGCCGCATGAACCTCGTATCGTCCGGCTTCGGCCGCCAGGTTCTCATGTCCAGGTACACCCGGTTTTGAATCCGCTCGGCGTCATGCCGCAGCGGAAGCGGCAGCGAATTCAAAATTTTGAGCAGCGCGGATTGAAGCGACTGGCTGATTCCGAGCTGCCGGAACGGAAGCTCGTTCATCTGCAGGAACAGCGCGTGAATTTCGGCCGTATGGAGCCCGTCTACTTTCATCCGATAGTCCGAAGGGAGAAAGAATCCCCCTCCGAGACCGGAATCCGCCGCGATCGGAACGCCGGCAGCGCTGAGCGCGTCCATATCGCGGTAGATCGTCCGTTCCGACACCTCCAGAAGCTCCGCCAGCTGCTTGGCCGTCAGCTTCCCCTTGCTCTGCAGATGCAGGGTGATCGCAATCAGCCGGTCCGCCCGCATGATTCGCTCCCCTTTCCCGAACGCCTTCAAACATACTTCCATTATTACCGACTGACACAAGATGTCAACGACTCCGTGCTAGGATGAACCTCGGGGACATCGGGGAAAAAGGGGTTCGTCCCGCTCAGCGAAGCGAGGTATGAAGCGATGTTTGGGAAAATCATCGGTTGGCTCGGGCCAAGACGAGACGCCCGGCTGCTGCAGGCGATTGCGTTCCTGCGCAGCGTCGGACAAGGGATGGCGCTGGTCGATGTCGGTCTGTACCTGAAGGCGCTCGGCTGGAGCGGCGGCTCGATCGGTGCGGTGCTGGCCGGCGCGGGTCTGGTGCGGACATTCGGCATGCTGTTCGCCCGGGAATGGAGCGCCCTGCTCGGCGCCAAGCGGTTCCTGCTGCTCTTCGAGACGTTGACCGCGCTGGCCGCCTTGGCCGCTGCCGTCACCTCCGTTCCCGCCGTTCTGGCCCTTGCCCTGATCGCCGCCGGCCTCGGCAGCGGCCATTCCGGTTCGGGCGGACCGACCGCGCCGATCGAACGCGCGTGGCTGGCCGCCTATGCCCGCCGCGGCTCGCAGCGGCTGTTCCATGTCAACGCCTTGCTCGGCTATCTGGGGCTGGGCGCCGGAGCGCTGCTAGGCTGCCTGCCTTCCTGGGGGATCGTTGCTTGGCAAGGCGCGGACAGCTTCCGGCCCCTCTTCGCGCTGATGGCCTTCGTCTCGGCCATAAGCGCTGCGCTGACACTTCGCATCCAAGGGGGCCAGCGCAAATCCGCTTCCCCGGCGGACGCCGATGCCGGTGCCGCTTCGTCCGCTCCGGCTGCGCGCTCCCCGCGCGGCGGCCTCAAACTGCTGGCGCTGGCACTGACATGCGTCGCATCGCTCGCCGTCTCTTCCGCGCTTCGGCGCCGCGGGCTGACCGAGCTGTCGCTCCTCGTTCCGATCGCCGCGTTCATCGGCATCGTTGCCGCCAGAGCCGTCCGGCTGATCTTGCTTAGCCGGGCTGCCGCCGGCGCAGAACGCGCCGCCGAAGACCTCAGGCATCTGTCCAACGTGCTCGGCGGCGTTGTCGCCACCTTGACCGGCACCATGACCTCGTACTGGTTCTCTGCCCGCTTCGCAGCCTCGGCGGGAGCAATCGGCGCCGTCATGGGCGCCTCCTATCTCGCGGCGGCCCTGCTGTCGCTCCGCAGCGCCCATCATTCGCGGAAGCGGGACACGGTCCGCTCCGTCCTATGGATGCAGCTCGCCGCCGTCGCATTCCTGCTCGTCCTGCCCTGGGCGTCCTCGTTCTGGCTGGCCGCCGGTCTGGAAATCGGCTGCACCGCGCTCAATCTGGGCACCCGCGGCAACCGGACCGCCATTCTGATGGAGGAACCGCGGCGCGGCAAAGGCAGCGCATCCGCAAGATTCTACTACCTGCTCGTCCGAATCGGAGCCGTCCTGTGGCCGGGAGCCTTCGGCCGCTGGATCGAATACGGGGAATACGTCGCCCCCTTCTATATCGTGGCAGGGCTGCAATCCGCCGCCGCCTTGCTGTACGCCCGCGTCTTCCGGCGCTCTCCGCCGCCGGGAGACAAGGCCTTGGATCGCGTAGGATCCGGACGCGATTCGGTTCGGCCGAACCGCCTTTTTCCGTATTCTTCCTTCAAATCCTGATGTAAAATTAAAAAGAGAGATGCAATGATGAAACTTGGTTTCATGGATTGAAACAAAAGTAAACGAAGGAGCGTGCGAAACATGGACAGCAAGGAGCGTTTTACGGACCGGGTCGACGCGTATGTCAAGTACCGTCCCACTTACCCGAAGGAAGCGATCGATTATTTGTACGATACGGTCGGGTTTCGGCCGTTGTCGGAAGTGGCCGACGTGGGCGCGGGCACCGGCATTTTCTCCAAGCTGCTCGTGGAGCGGGGAAGCCGCGTAACGGCGGTGGAGCCGAACCGGGCGATGCGGGAGGCGGCGGAGCGGACGCTGGGCGGCGAACCGAACTTTCGCGCCGTGCCGGGAGCGGCCGAAGCGACGGGACTCGCGGACCGGTCGGTCGATTTTATCGTTTGCGCGCAGTCGTTCCACTGGTTCGACCGGTTCGCGGCGCAAGCCGAATTCCGGCGCATCCTGAGGCCGGGCGGCAAAGCGGTGCTGATCTGGAACACGCGGCGGATCCACGGCACGCCGTTTCTCGAACGGTACGAGCAATTGCTGCTGCAATACGGCACCGACTACGGACAGGTGAACCGCCGGAACATTTCGCGGGAAGCGCTGCTCGCCTTCTTTCGGGAAGGCGGTATGCGCGAGGCGCGGTTTGCCATCCGCCAGTTGTTCGACTTTGAAGGCTTGCGCGGGCGGTTGCTGTCGTCCTCGTACAGCCCGCAGCCCGGGCATCCGAAATACGAACCGATGATGCGGGAATTAAGGGACATTTTCGACAGCTGCCAGCACGACGGAACCGTCAGCTTCGATTACGAGACGGAAGTTTATTGGGGAGAAGTTTAAGCATAAAACATGCGACAACTCGTGCGCCCCGGCGCCTCCCCTGGACCGGGGTCGACGACCCCGTCGTCGGCCCGGATTAACGGCTCTTACATCGTAGCAGGGACTGCAATCCCCCGCCGCCTTCAAGTACGCCCTCTTCTTTCGGCACGCTCCCTCCGCCGCGGCGAACGATTTGTCGAATTTACTCTGAAGCAAGCGGCAATATCGGCGTCCATGGTGAACGGGCTGTCTCTCGGATATAATGGAAATAACATGCAAGGGGCGGCCAGCACGAGGAGGAGAGGAGGAGCCGTCGATGAGGAAAATGACGCTGGACGAAATACGCTGTCTGAAGCTTGAGAAAGGCGGTACCGTCGATTGGGCCGTCGGCCTTTTTCGGGCAAAAGGCAAAGAGACGGGCTGGGACAGGCGCCGGACCCGCCCCCGGAACGAAGATGAAAGGAAAGCGCTGGACGCTTTATATCGGCAGAAGCTGATCTCTTCCATGAAAGAGGGAACGGTTCAATACGATCCGAAAAGGAGAGTGCTGTTCATTGCGGACCTTGTCGGAAGCCAAAGCGGAGATTGAAGGTCTGGAAGGCAAAAGCAAATTTGACCGCCTTCTGCATACCGCAGCGATTGTAACCGACCTTCTTATGCAGAATGGGATCCGGCCCGTAATTGTCGGCGGCTTCTCGGTGGAACTCTATACGCTGGGCGGTTATACAACGGAAGATTTGGATTTTGTACTGCAAGGGTATGACCGAACGGCAGAAATCCTGAACAAGCTGGGTTTCAAGAAAGCCGGCAAAGATTGGATACACCCTGTTGCCGGGGTAACTTTGGAAATTCCGGACCGCCTGTTGGCGGGTGACGAGGACAAGGTGACCGAGATCCCTGTCGGAAACGGCTCCGTTTACGTCATCGGAATCGAAGATCTCATTCTCGATCGGTTAAGATCAGCCGTTCATTGGCAATCCGGCAGAGACCGCGAATGGGGATACCGATTGCTGCTCATGTATTACGAGAAGATCGATCTGGACTATATCCGGAGCCGGTTCGAACATCCCAAGGAAAAAGAAGAATTCGAACATTGGTTGCAGGAAGCCGATCTCATGAAGACCAATCCCGGCGATGCGGATTAACAGTTCCCGGTAGGCCGGTTCGCGTCTTCGCCCGAGGCTGGCGGCTGCCGGCGCTGCGGGTGAGCACCGCCGCCTTCGGGGGCGCTGCCGGGGACCGGGCGGCCGAGCGCGGTCAGGACCGCTTCCCGGATTTCCCGGTATCCGGTGCAGCGGCAGATGTTGGACTGCAGCCATTCCCGGATCTCCGCCTCGTCCGCGTCGGGCCGGAGTCGGATCAGCGCGCTGGCGTTCATGAGGAAGCCCGGCGTGCAATAGCCGCACTGGAACGCCCACCGGTCGACAAAAGCTTGCTGGAGAACCGGATCGTTAAGCCCTTCGATCGTCGTCACCTGCCGTCCGGACGCTTCCACGGCCAGCATCAGGCACGATTTCATCGGCCAGCCGTCCACGTGCACGGTGCAGGTCCCGCAGTCCCCGTTCAGGCACCCCGGCTTGGCGCCGGTCAGCCCGAGCTGATCGCGCAGCACGTCGATCAACAGATCGGCCGGACGAACGGGAACGCCGCGGCGCTCTCCGTTGACGCACAGTTCCGCCCAAACCGGCCCCGGCCCGTTACCCGGCATCGGTCATCCCTCCCAGCCGCCGCATGATGTCGGCCAGCGCCAGCGCCAGCACATGCCGGCGGTATTCGGCCGAGCTTCTGCTGTCTTCGTGGATCGGCCCCGGCAAGCGTTCGATCGCCCGCGCGATCCTCTCCTGCGGCGAAGGCCCGCGCTCGTTCAGCGCCTCTTCGACCGCAGGCGACCGGAACGGGAAGGCGCATACGCCGCTGAACGCCGCGCGGATGCCGGCGCCGACCCGCATGGCGGCGACGGTGACGACCGGGTAGTCGATGGCGGCCACCTGGCGCCTTTTGACGACGGCGTACGGCATCGACGCGTAGCGGGCTTCCGTCTCGACCCGGACGAGAAATTCGCCCCGCCCCAGCTGCAAAGTCCGGTCGAACGCCTGAACGATCGGCGCCTGCCGCGCGCCCAACGGACCGGCGATGCGCACGACGCTGTCCGCCAGCAGCAGGGGCAGCACCGCTTCGCGGTAGATCAGCCGGCTGCAGATGTTCCCGCCCAGCGTGATTTTGTTGCGGGAGGTCCGGTCGCCCACGCCGGCCGCCGTCTCGCCGAGCAGCGGAAACGCGCGGGAATCGTGCAGCCGCGACAGCGTAATCGCCGAGCCGAGCACGAGCCGCGCGTCCCGGACGGCGAGCTCGCCGCATTCGCGAATGCCCTTCAGATCGATGACGGCGCCGGTCCGCAGCCGGCCTGTGCGGCCGAACGTGATGATCTCCGTGCCGCCGGAGTAGTAGAGCGGCGACTTGCCTTGTTCGTCCAGCCGGCGGTACAGGGCGGCCGCCTCGTCCACGGAAGCGGGCCGGTAATATTCGAAATCGAACGGAATCATACGGCCCCCTTCCGCATCGCCCGCCAGACGCGCTCCGGGTGCAGCGGCAGCTCGTTCAGCGGAGCGCCGGCCGCCGCGGACAACGCCGCGGCCAGCGCGGCGGGCATGCCGATCAGGCCGTGCTCGCCCAACGCCCGCGCGCCGTACGGCGCGTCGAGGCACGGATTCTCCAGAAACTCCACTTCGTATTCCGGATTCTCGCCGAAGCGGATCAGGTGGTAGCCGCGCAGCGACGGGTTCAGCACGTTCCCCCGCTCGCCGAACGCGAACGTCTCCCGGCTGGCGAAGCTGAGCCCCATGCTCATCGCCCCCATGACCTGGCCTTCGGCGCCCTTCGGATTCAGCACTTTGCCGGCGTCGAGCACCGTCACCGCCCGGATCAGCCGATACGAGCCGTCTCTCGCGTCCAGCTCGATCTCCACCGCCTGGGCGGCCACGTTCCATTCCGGTCCGGGATTGCCCGCCCCCGTATCCGGGTCGAGAACCGTCATCCGGCGCTGGGTGTAGTTGCCCCGGCCGATGATCTGCCCGCCGACCGTATTTCCGTTCGGGTACATGTAGCCGTAGCAGATGTCTTGGATGCCGATGCGCACGGCCGGATCCGCGCGGACATAAACATAGCCCCGTCCGAGCTCCAAATCCTGCGGATCGGTCCGCAGCACGCAGGCGGCGATGCCGATCAGCTGGCGGATTGCGTCGTCGGCGGCGTGAATCGTCGCCCGGCCCGCCAGAAACACGCCGCGGCTCGCGACCGTTTTCCAGTGCTCGGGGGTGATCTGCGTATCGACCCGCAGCTTGACGTGCACCCGGTCCGGGTCCATGCGCAGCCGTTCGGCCGCGATTTGGGCCAGTACCGTTTTCGTCCCCGTCCCGATCTCGACCACGCCGGTCTCCAGATTCACGCTTCCGTCGGGGTTGAAAGAAAGGATCGCGCCCGAGGTGGCGTTCGGATCCGCGGAAGAATTTTTCCAGCAGCAGCTGACGCCCTTGGCGCGAACCGTATGCTCGCCGGTCTGCCGAACCCGCCAGTCGTCCCAGCCGATCCGCCGCCGCAGCCGGCGGATGCATTCTTTTAGATCGCCCAGGTTGCTCGTATTGAGCAGATTGCGGGTCGGGCTCAAGTCTCCCGGCACGATCGCGTTGCGGTCGCGCAGCTCCAGCGGGTCCATGCCCAGCTTCGCGGCCAGCGCGTCCATCGCCCGCTCGACGGCGAACGTCATCTCCGCGTGGCCGTATCCGCGAAAGGCGGATGGGTACGGATGATTCGTATAGACGGTCAGACAGTCGCAGGAAAGGTTGTCGATGGCGTAAGGACCGGTGCAGTCGATCGCTGCCGCTCTCGCCACGTCGCTGGACTTGTCGTTGTAGGCGCCGCCGTCGAACCGGTAGATGATCTCGGCCGCCCGGATTCTGCCGTCGCCCGCGCTGCCCAGCCGCACGGTCGCTTCCAGCCCGATATGGTTCGGAGCCGTCGTCATATCTTCCTCTCTCGTATAGACGAGCTTCACTTTTCTCCCGCCGACCGCCCGCGAAGCCAAATAGGCGATCAGCTCCTGCTGGATCGCCGCCTTGCCTCCGAATCCGCCGCCGACAAGCGGCGTCCGCACGATCATGCGGCCCGGCTCGATGCCGAAATAGAGCGCCATATATTTTTTGACCGCAAAAGGAGCCTGGGACGACGTCTCGATCACGACGTATCCGTCCGGCCGGATTTCCGCCCATGCGCTTCGCGTTTCCATCGCCGCATGGTCGGACGGTCCGAACGACACCGTATTTTCCACGACCGCGCTGCTTTCCGCCCAGCCCCGGTCCATGTCTCCCTTGCGGATGCGGATGATGCTGGCGACGTTCGTGCCGGGCACCGATTCCACGCCGACGGCTTTCTCGTACTGTCCCAGCCGCTCATGAATCAAGGGCGCGTCCGCGCGAAGCCCTTCGGCCGGCGACAGGACGACCGGCAGCGGTTCGTACCGCGCCTGGACAAGAGTCGCGGCATGGGCCGCTTCCGCTTCGCTGTCGGCGACGACGGCCGCGACCGCCTCGCCGAAATACCGGACCTTCTCCCGCGCGAGAATCGGCCGGTCGCGAATCTCCTCGCCGGTCAGCACGGCGCAGACGTCCCCGGTCAGCACGGCGCGCACCCCTTTCGCCCGCCGGGCTTCCGCAACCTCGACTCCGATCAGCTTCGCATGCGCATAAGGGCTTGTCACAAGCCGGACATGAAGAAGCCCGGCTTCCGTCTCGTCTCCGGTATACCGGGCCGCTCCCGTCACTTTGTCGTACGATTCCTTCTTCGGAACGCTTCGGCCGATCGCCTCCATCCGGCACCACCTCTCCCGGTCCGCTTCAACCTAGGTCCGTAACAGTATATGAACCGGGAAAAGGTTTATAACGCCTTGCCGCTTTGCCGGCTGGCGATCCTACTGCCGCATCCGCTGCAGAAATGCCTCCGTCACGGCATAGGCGGATACGGGATATCGGTGCGGGGTCCATTCGCCGGGGAGGGAGACCTGCAGAGGCGGAACGGGGACGGCGTAAGGCTGCGCGCCGGCAGAATCGGGCATGGGCAGGCGGGACCAGTAGACGCCGATGGCCCGCAGTTGTGCCGCCCAGCGGGTCCGGTCGTCCGGCACCATCGTGCCGGAGGCGGCCCAATGCTCGAACGTGGGCAGCAGCCCGTCCAAATACGCGTACCCGCGCTTCAGCCGATGCAGCCGGTCCCGGCACTCGGCGACCAGCGCCCGGCTTTTCCCCGCCCACAGGTTGATTTTCAGGCTGTCCGCGGCCTGTTCCAGCTCTTTGCCGGCCTGGAAAAGCTGCTCCTGCCGCGACCGGATCTCCCGCTCCAGCCGCTGCCGCTCCGCCGCGCCGCACCCGCGCTCGACCCAATCGGCGACGGCCTGAAACTGCGCGGACAGGCCGCCGGAGAGCGGCTCGAACGTCCGCTTCGCCTGCTTCGCCATATTCGGCGGAACGAGCAGTTGAAACAGGACGCCGACCGCGACGCCGATGACGGTGTCGCGGATGCGGTCGAGCGGATATTGGCCGGACTTCTGCCCGAGTTCGAACACCAGCACGACGCTGAATACGGCCTGTTGGATGACGGCGGGCTTCCATTTCAGCAGGCTGGTCACCCAGCCGCACAGCAAGGCCAGAAGGGCCAGCGTCCAGCCGTTCAGCGGCAGCCACCGGGCCGCCCAGACGGTGGCGCATACCCCGATGACGGTGCCGGCGATGCGGTACAGCGAGAAGCGGACGGCCTGGCTGGCCGTCGCTTGCATGCACAGGATGACCGAGATCGGCGCCAAATAGGGGTGCTTGGAGCCGGCCAGGCTTGCCAGCTCCCAGGACAAGCCGCAAGCGGCGGCCAGCTTGAAGATGAGCAGGGCGGTTTGATTCGGATCGGGCTTGCTGCGCTGGCGGCTTCCGCTCATTCTCCACGCCTCCAGATTTTTCTGGCCCTAGCGTGCGATGAACGGCCGGCTTTTATTCGACCCGCGCTTAAGCTTTGCGCTGCCGGAACCGAATACGAAACGTCGTTCCTTCCCCGCTGCTTTCGACCTCGATCGCCGCCTGGTGCCGCGCGGCGATGCTGTAGCATACCGCTAGCCCCAAGCCGGTTCCATGCTCTTTGGTCGTAAAGAAGGGACGGCCCAGCTTCTCCAAATCTTCTTCGCGGATTCCCCGGCCCTGGTCCGCGATCGTCAGCACGACTTCGCCCGCTTCCGGATCCGTTCCGGTTTCGATTCGGAGAATCCCGCCGGGCTCCATCGCCTCGAGGCCGTTCATCGAAAGATTCAGAATCAGCTGGCGGATTTCTTTCTCATCGAGCGGCAGTTCGACGTTGGCCCCGTATTCGACATGCACGTGCTTGCCGGACATAATCGCTTCGGCCTGAATGAGCGGATAGAGCAATTCGATGATCGGATTGAGCAGCCGGGGCTTCAGATCGGTCTGCTTGTTTTTGGCCAGCGCCAAATACTCGGTGATGATGCCGTTCGCCCGATCGAGCTCCCCCAGCATAATTTGGATGTATTCCTTGGCCATTGAGCCTCTATTCGAATCGAGCAATTGCAGAAATCCCCGGATCGTCGTCATCGGATTGCGGATTTCGTGGGCGATGCCGGCCGCCATCTCCCCGACCAGATTCAACTCCGCCAGACGGGCCATTTCTTTCTCGTACCGGACTTTCTCCGTAATGTCGATCATCACTTGCAGCAGGCATTTCTCGTCGTCGATTTCGATGATTTCGGTGGACAGCAGGGCATCGCGGATTTCGTTCCCTTTTGTGGTATCCTTGATCCTCACGTTCCGCAGCGTCTGGTCCAGACGGACATGATCGCCCTCCATCGGGTCGACGATTTCCTGAAGCGGATTTCCCGCCAGTCCGATCACTTCATCGCCGTAGCCGGTATGCCGCTTCCAGCTTTCATTGACGTCGATGTACCGGAAATCGGACAGGCAGCGGATGGCGATCGGACAGGGGCTGGACATGAACATTTTCTTAAACCGCTCCTGCGATTTCAGCAATTTGTCGTTTGCGGCGATCAGCTCGAAGGTGCGGGATTCCACGATCGATTCAAGCCGTTCGTTCTGCATTTTGAGCATCGTTTCCGCTTCGGCCAGCTTGCGGTTCGCCGTCTCCAGTTCGAGCGCCCGCTTCCGAAGCATCTCGCCCTGCTCCTTGATTTTCCGGTTGTAACCGTGAAGCTTGACGAAGGCATCCACTTTCAGCCGGAGCAGCTGTGGATGAATCGGCTTGAACAAATAATCGACCGAACCGATTTGATAACCTTGAATGACGTGGTCGAAGGACGTGCTGATGGCCGTCAGGAAAATAACGGGGATGTCCCGGCAGCGGTCCCGCTGCTTGATCAGTTCCACCGTCTCGAAACCGTTCATGCCGGGCATTTGCACATCCATCAGAATGACAGCCAACCGGCTGATGTCCTCCAGCAACAAGTACCGCAGGGCGTCCTCGCCCGATCTCAAGGCAACCAGCTCGTAATCGGCGACGGACAGCACCCCTTTGAGCGCCATCAAATTTTCCGGGTGGTCATCTACGGCCAAAATTTGGATGGTATGGTTCATCCCTTCGTTCCTCTCAATTTCGCGGTATCGTTTTTTTACGGTATATTTTCTCCTTCAGGTCGACCGGTTCGAAAACCGTTTCCTGGCCGTTCCGGTGAATGCCCTCCCTGCGCCCCAGCCCAAGAAATCCGGAGGAGGCCAGGCTGGCATTGAACAAGTTCATCACCCTCTGCTGCATCGTCGCGTTGAAATAAATAAGCACGTTCCGGCAAATAATGACGTGAAACTCATTGAAAGAATGGTCCGTCACCAAGTTATGCTGCGAAAGCACGAGGTTCTCGGCAAGAAAGGAGTGAAACACCGCCTTGTTGTCTATGACCGAATAATATTCCGAGAACGCCTTGGTCCCTCCGGAGAACAAATAGTTTTTCGTGTACGTCTGCATTTTGTGCAGCGGAAAACTCCGGCTTGCCGCCTTCTCGAGCACCGCACTGTTCATATCGGTACCGTAAATTGTCGTTTTGAGCCGCAGCCCCTCCTCATGCAGCACGATCGCCATCGAATAGATCTCCTCGCCCGTCGAGCAGCCGGCGTGCCAAATGCGAACCTGCGGCAGCAATTTCAAATGGGGGACGACCTTCTGGCGCAGCGCCATAAAAAAAGAAGGATCCCGAAACATTTCGGTGACGTTGATCGAAAAGTCGGCAAGCAGCTTGTCCATCATGCCGGGGTCATGCAGCACCTTCTCCTGCAGCGCCGACACGGTCGTTAGCCGTTCCGCGCGAATCCGATGCCAGATTCTACGGCGGATGGAAGAGTAGGAATAATTCCGGAAGTCGTGGCCGTAAACCTGGTAAATCCCTTCCAGCAGCAGATCGATTTCTGTCTTTTCCAGCTCGTCGTAAGCGCCGGGACTGCCGTTGCTCATCTGCCTTTCCCCCTTAGCGATGCAGCCAGACCCGGAGCAACGACAACAGTTGCTCGAACTGAACCGGCTTGCTGATATAATCGCTTGCTCCGGCCTCGATGCATTTCTCCCGGTCGTTCTTCATCGCTTTGGCCGTAAGCGCAATAATCGGAATGTCCCGATAAGGAGCGTCGGATGCCCGAATCGTCCGGATCGCTTCGAAGCCGTCCATCTTCGGCATCATGATGTCCATCAGAATCAAATCGGTATCCGGGTGCTGCTCCAGCTTGTCGATGCCTTCCTGACCGTTCTCGGCAAAAACGACCTTCGCGCCGAACGATTCCAAAACGCCGGTCAAGGCAAAGATATTCCGCATATCGTCGTCCACCAGCATAATTTTGCGGCCTTCAAGAGGCTCTATCCTTTCCGGCCTGCCCGCCGGTTCAACGGCGGGGACAGGACCTGCGGCCGGTTCCGTTTCCGCCGCGGCGCTTGCCGCGCTGTACGCCTGCCGGAGAGAAGCGGCCGGCTCCTGCCGCGGAATCAGGAGCGTAAACGTGCTCCCTCGTCCCTCTTCGCTTTCGAGCAGGATATTTCCTCCAAGCAACGAAGCCATTTCCCGGCTGATGGACAGCCCGAGTCCCGTTCCTCCGTACCTCCGGCTGGTCGTCCCGTCGGCCTGCCGGAACGCCTCGAACACCATCCGCCGCTTGTCCTCGGGAATACCGACCCCGGTGTCGGACACCGATACCGCCAACACGTTGTCGCCGTTCCCGTACCCGACGGCTTCGGCTTCCGCCTCCCCGGCGCTGCGGAACAGCAGCGTCACGCTTCCTCTTTCCGTAAATTTGAACGCGTTGGACAGCAAATTTTTCAAAATTTGCAAAAGCTTTTGCCCGTCCGTGTACACGGCATGCCGCGTCACGTCATCGCGAAACTCGATATGGAAGTCCAAGTCCTTCTGCGCTGCCACCGGCTGGAACTGACGGCGAAGGGTTTCCCCCAGAACGCCCAGATCCACCTCATCCTGCACCGTTTCCATTTTGCCGGATTCGATTTTGGACAAATCGAGAATGTCGTTGATCAGCTTCAACAGATCATTGCCCGACGCGCAAATCGCTTTGATGTAATCCAATTGCTTGGGCAGAAGGTTCTGATCCTTGTTCTCCACCAGCAGTTGGGCCATCAGCAGCAAGCTGTTGAGCGGAGTCCGCAGTTCATGGGACACGTTGGCCAGAAACTCGGTTTTGTATTGGGAGCTGATCATCACCTCCCGGTTTTTCTCCTCCAGCTCCCGCTTCGTTTGTTCCAGTTCCTTGTTCCGGCGGTCCGACTGCTTGTACTGTTCCTCGAGCTGCTCGTTCAAAGCGCTCAGCTCTTCCTGATGAAGCTGCAGTTCTTCGGACTGCGCCTGCAGCTCTTCGGCATACCTCTGCGAATCGCTTAGCAGTTTCCGAATCTGCATGTAAGCCAGTGCGCTGTGGATGGCCACGCCGAGCGCCTTAACGATCTCCTCAAGAAGCGTCAGTTTGGACTCCTCGAACGGGTGGAACGAGGCGGCCTCGAACACCGCAACCGCCTTCCCTTCATAGGAGACCGGCATAAGCAGCAAATGGACGGGAGCCGCCGATCCAAGGCCGGAGCGGATCGGGAGGAAATGATCCGGCACATCGTGCAACAGAATTCTTTTGTTTTCTTTGACGCACTGCCCGACAAGCCCTTCCCCAAGCGCAAGCTGCTCGGCGCCGGCATCCTCCCCTTCCCCTGCGTAGGAAGCAAGCCTGATCAGTCTGGCAGGACCGGTCTCGGGCTCCGTTTTCAAGTAGAAAGCGCCGCGGCCGGCTCCTATGATCGGAGATACCGCTTCCACAAAGGTCTCCGCCAAGGTCCTCACATCCTGTTCGTTTGGAACAGAGCCGATATTTCCGCCACCTTCGCCTGGTGCCAGTTCCGATCCCGCAGCGCCTGCTCATAACGCTTTGCTTCGGCCGACCGCCGCTCCAAGGCGCCTGCCATTTGATTAAACGCATGGGCAATCTGGCCGATTTCGTCGTGAACCGTAACCGGCAATCTCGGGAGCGGGTCTATGCCGCCGTCCGTCACCCGTACCATGACGTCGGCGATCTGCCGCAGGCTTCTCGTCACGCTGCGGAACACCCCTCGGGCAATGAGGGCAGCGCAGACAAAGATGAGCCCCACAAACCCGGCAAGCGCAATCACCATCGCCCGGTAAATGTTATTGGAAGATTCGATCGTTTGTTCGATTTCCTCATTGAACCGGTTGCTGTATTCGCGAATGAGTGCGAACAGATCCATCCTTTTGACTTCAACTTCGGAAAAATAGTAATCCATCATTTCTTCCTGTTTGCCGCCTTCAAGCATCTGGATCAGCCGGTCGAGACTCCGGTTATAATCCGTGTAGGAGTCTCTGATCTTGGCAAGAAGCTCCATGTTTTTCGGTTTCGACGGCAAGCTTTCCAACTCGTTCCAGCTTTGCTCGATCGACCGTCTGCTGGAATCGATCGCGTCCAGATGCGACTTGCGATCGGCTTCGTCCCGGTTCAGCAGCAGAGCGCCCGCTTCCTGGCCGATGTTGTTGATCTCCCCGCGGATCGACAACGCCAGATTAACCCCCGCATAATTGTCCCGAATAATTTGATGCGTGTTGACGTTCAATTGCGTAATCAAATAGAAAACGAAACAGGCCAGAACCAGAATCAACAACAGGATCGATCCAAATCCGAAATAGAGACGCGTTCTGAACTTCACGGCACTCTTTCCTCCTAGTCCCGGCTGTTTGTCTTTGCGAACTAACGTTAACTATTCCAGAAGCAATCCAATTTTTCCTTTGTCGTTTGGGCTCAATATCAAAATCAGTGCTTGACAGTTAGCTCCATATCCGGTGGCGGTTACATTCGATAAGAATTCCTGCTTTATAACGATGACGATTTCGCGTAAAGTAATGGCGGCGCTGAAAGGCTTTAATGCGAGTATGCCGGCCTTCGACGGTCGCGTTCGTCCACCGACAACGATGGTAGTTCACAATCGCTTCTTTCCAGTTCCGCATCGTCTTTAAGGTACTTTTAACGGCAACGTGATCGATCCAATCGCCTTGCTGACACCAACGATCAAAGCCGAGCAGGGCGACCGCATAATTCGGCGAACAGTCGTACCAAACGGTAAAGGCTTCCTTCCACTCTCATACGCTGCGCAGCAGGGGCGAATAGCTTAACAGCACCTCCAGACGCTTTTGGCCCTCTTGCGTCAACGTGTCTTTCGGCGGATTCAGCAGACGATGCTGCGATTTGAGCAGGGCCTTGGCTCGCGGCGATAGCGTGCTTTGAACGGTTTTGCGTACTTCCTGCAAGCTTTCGATCACATATCCATGCACATGAAAGCGATCGGCAATGCGAATGGCGTCGGGAAAGCATTCGCTGATCCACGTATGATACGCCGGAGCCAAATCCATCACCACCGCATGGGGTGTGAGCTTTAAGAAATCCGGGTGCTGCCGGGCGTACGCCCGCAAATCGTCCAGTTTGCGCCCGGGGAGCAAGTCCAGCATCGTTTCGCCTTTCAGGTTGTGAATGCCGGTGTTGTAGGTACGACCTTTCTTGCTCGCAAAATCGTCGACACCCAAAACCAGATCAGAAGTTTCTTTCGCTTCTTTCCATACTTGTTCATAGATCCGTTCACATTCAGCCGGAACCGCTTCGTGATGGATACGCTGTATGGTGCTGGCCGGCGCCTGCTGCATACGGGCGCTATGGACGGCTGTCGAACCGAGGGCTTGTTCGACGGCATGGGAGCGGAAAAGCTTGCTGTAGCGCTGCTTGGGTCCGACACGTGCGCCCATACAAAACCGGCTTCGCAGCGCGTACAATACATCCGAATGGACGGCACATGCAGATAGGTTTTCTTCTCGAATACGGAAAGATGCC
>ENA-UOWJ01000108-UOWJ01000108.1-bioreactor-metagenome-genome-assembly--contig:-NODE-108-length-68824-cov-21.074554_pt1 | contig 68824 bp, 58 predicted proteins | sample MGYA00238156_ERZ761611 | MGnify/ENA primary metagenome ERZ761611 (study PRJEB28900, sample SAMN06268034) | bioreactor metagenome | isolation source: Joint BioEnergy Institute, California, USA...
AGCACCTGACTTTTAATCAGGGTGTCGAAGGTTCGAGTCCTTCATGGCTCACCAGTTTTAACGGAACGGCAGACGTGAATGCGTCTGTTTTTTTATTTTGCGGCATTAACCAACCGTCAGGCTTGTCCCGGCGGTTTTTCTTTTGGACATTTTATCAATCGATTTGGAGAAATCGTCGTTCCCGATGCCGAAATTCGCTATTCGTTTTCCGATTTTGCCCATATCCCGGCAAGCGGACAGTCCGCTAGTCTGAAAGAGAGGTGCACCTCACTATTCGACTGGCGGAGGTTTTGGAATGAAAAGGTGGATAACGGCCATCGTGATCGGGATGATGTTGGGCACTCTGCTCATCGCATGTTCTTCCAAAGGGGACAACGAAAGCGAAAGGGGAGCTTCGGAAGCGGCGAAAAGTCCGGCCGCTTCGGCAGATGCGGGGGCTAGCCAAGAGGGAGACGCCGGCGCGGCGGTCTATCCGATGAAGACGGACGAGACGCTCACCTATTGGGCGGAAATGACCGGCAACCTGGTCGGCGTCAAAGCGTCGCTGGACGAAGTTCCGTTTTTCCAGGAATGGCAGAAGAGGACGGGAGTGAAGCTGAAATTTTTGTCTCCTCCCGCCGGACAGGCACAGCAGTCGCTGAACGTCATGCTGGCTTCGGGCGATTTGCCGGATATGATCGAGTACGATTTTTTGAACGGCTATCCGGGCGGACCGGAGAAGGCGATCGCCGACGGCTACATCTTGAAGCTGAACGACCTGATCGACAAGTACGCGCCTAATTTGAAAAAGTATTTGCAGGAGCACCCCGACATCGACAAGATGGTCAAAACCGATAACGGCAGCTACTACGCGTTCCCGTTCATTCGCGGCGACGAATATTTGCAAGTGTTCCAAGGCCCGATCATTCGCAAGGACTGGTTGGACGATCTTGGACTCCCGGTGCCGGAGACGATCGACGATTGGACGAAGACGCTGCACGCTTTCAAAGAGCAGAAAGGAGCCTCGGCGCCGCTTGCGGTCAACAGCAAGCCCCGCTTCTTCAACGACGGGGGCAACGGCGCGTTCATCGGCGCGTTCGGTGTGAACCGCGGCTTTTATCAAGAGAACGGCGTCGTGAAATTCGGACCCGCAGAAAGCGGTTACAAAGAATTTTTGCGCCTGTTCCAACAATGGTATAAGGAAGGGCTTATCGACAAAAATATCGCGACGGCGGATTCCAAGTCCGTGGACAGCAACTGGGCCTCCGGACAGACCGGCGCTTCGATCGGGAACGCCGGCGGAGGGATCGGCAAGTGGCAGCCGCTCGTTGCGGCCAGGGACCCGAAAGCCGTCCTGGTCGCCGCGCCGTACCCGGTCCTGCATAAAGGCGACACGCCGATGTTCGGCCAGAAGGACAACCCGTATTCCACCGGAGGCATCGTCGCCGTCACGACTTCGGCCAAAGATCCGGAACTGGCGGTGAAAATGCTGGACTACGGGTACAGCGACGAAGGCCATATGTTCTTCAACTTCGGCACGGAAGGCGTCAGCTACAACCTGGTGGACGGGTATCCGAAGTATACCGACCTGCTGATGAAGAATCCGGACGGCCTGGCGCCGGCGCAGGCGATGTCGCTCTACATCCGCGGCAGTTACAACGGGCCGTTCATTCAAGACAAGCGCTATGCGGAGCAGTTTTTCGCCCTGCAGACCCAACGGGACGCGATCGACGTCTGGAAGAAGACGGACGTCGACAAATACAAGCTGCCTCCGCTTACGCCCACGCCGGAGGAGAGTTCGGAGTTCGCCACGATCATGAACGACATCAATACGCTCGTCGACGAGATGACGCTCAAGATCATCCTCGGCACCGAGTCCGTCGACAAATTCGACAGCTACGTCACCAAGATGAAATCGCTGCGTCTGGATCGCGCAATCGAGATCGAGACCGCCGCTTTGCAACGGTACAACAGCAGGTAAGAAAGGCCGGAAGGCGAGGGCAGGCACCCGTCCTCCCTCTGCCTTCGGAAGGAGAGTCGACCGATGGCAAACTTGCGGGCAGCGCTGAACGGCAAGCCGCCGGCAGCGGGAGCGGCGTGGCGGAGCCGCTTCGCGCGCGATTTCGTCCGAAACAAATATTTGTATCTGATGATGGTTCCGGTGATCGCCTATTACGTCGTTTTCCATTATGCCCCCATGTACGGCGCCGTGATCGCGTTCAAGAACTATACGCCGATCAAAGGCATTCTGGGCAGCGATTGGGTCGGTCTCCAAAATTTCGCCGATTTTTTTAACAGCTATTATTTTTGGCGCATTTTGAAAAATACCGTTCTGATCAGCGTTTATACGCTCATCTTCGAGTTTCCCGCGCCGATCCTGCTCGCTCTGCTGCTGAACGAAATCCGCAGCAAGGCGTTCCGGCGCACGGCGCAGACGATCACATACATGCCGTACTTCATATCGCTGGTCGTCATCTGCGGCATCATTACCGATTTCACGAACGCGGACGGCGTCGTCAACCGGCTGTTCATGCTGTTCGGCTACGACGGCCAGGCGATGCTGCAGAAGCCGGAGCTGTTCCGCCCGATCTATGTTCTATCCGAAATCTGGCAGCATGTCGGCTGGGAATCGATCATCTATATCGCGGCGCTGATGAGCGTCGACCAGGAGCAGTACGAAGCGGCGAGAATGGACGGCGCAAGCCGGCTGAAGCAGATGCTTCACATTACGCTGCCGGGCATCATGCCGACGATCGCCATCATGTTCATTCTACGGATGGGCAACCTGATGAACGTCGGATTCGAAAAAATCATTTTGCTGTACAATCCGGTCACTTACGACACCGCCGACGTCATCTCCACCTTCGTCTACCGGAAAGGGCTGCTGGAGTTCGGCTGGAGCTACAGCGCGGCGGTCGGCCTGTTCAATTCGGTTATCAATCTCGCTTTGCTGATTTCGGTCAACGCCGTCAGCCGCCGGGTCAACAACAGCAGCTTATGGTGAGGTGAGCGGTGTGAAAAGGGAATCGGGCTTCCTAGACCGGGCGTTCGAGGTCGGCGTTTATGCGGTCATTCTGCTTCTGATCGCGGTTACGCTATACCCGCTGCTGTACGTCCTGTTCGCGTCGCTCAGCGACGCCGGCCGGTTCGTCGCGTACAAAGGATTTCTGTGGCGGCCGCTCGGGTTCAGTCTGGATGCTTACAAGAGCGTCCTGCGCAATCAAGGCATTCTGCTGGGGTATCGCAACACCCTGTTCATCGTCGTGGTCGGGGTAGCGGTCAACATGGTCATGACGGCGCTCGGCGCCTATGTGCTGTCCAGGAAAAACGCGCTGTGGAACAACGCTTTCATGTTTATCATCGTGTTCACGATGTTTTTCCAGGGAGGGCTCGTCCCTACGTACTTGGTGGTCAAGGGCGTTGGGCTGCTCGATTCGCTCTGGTCGACGATCGTTCCGTTCGCGGTCAGCACGTTCAATCTCATCATTATGCGGACGGCGTTCTTGGCCATTCCCGACAGCCTGGAGGAGTCCGCGAAGATCGACGGGGCCCATCACGGCACGATTCTGCTGCGGATCGTCCTGCCGCTCTCGATGCCGGTGATCGCCGTCATGATCCTCTATTACGCCGTCGACAAATGGAACGGCTGGTTTTACGCTTCGGTGTTCATTCAGTCGCGGGATCTGTACCCGCTGCAGCTCGTCCTTCGGGAAATTCTGATCGCCAACGCGACGGACAGCATGTCGACGGCTGCCGCGGCTGGAGACAAATACCAGATCGGCGAGACGATCAAATACGCGACGATCGTGGTGGCGACGCTGCCGATTCTGTGCGTCTACCCGTTCGTTCAGCGCTACTTCGTCAAAGGCGTGATGATCGGTTCCCTGAAAGGATAACGGCAACCGCCGTAAGAGGAGGAAAACGGCAATGGAAGCGGCAACGAACAAATTTGACGCCCGGGCGATCTGGGCGCTCATCGTGCCGAAAGTCGACCGGATGATCGGGCAAATCGGCGGCAAAACGCCGCATGTCGCCGGGGCGGACGGCAAATACGACGACACGCGCATCGATTGGTGGACGTCCGGCTTCTGGCCGGGCATATTGTGGATTCTATACGACATGACCGGCGACGAACGCTACCGGCAAGCGGCCTGGCCGTGGGACGAACGGCTGGAGCGGTTCATGCTGCAGCCGAACCGCTTCGACCACGACGTCGGCTTTCAGTTTCTGCCCACCGCCGTGATCAAGCACACGCTGACGCGGGATGGGGACGCCTTGCGCCGCGGACTGTTCGCCGCCAATTTCCTGGCCGGCCGGTTCCATTTGAAAGGCGGTTTCCTGCGGGCGTGGAACGGCGACCACCAGCGCGGCTGGTCGATCGTCGACACGGCGATGAACGTGTCGCTGTTGTTCTGGGCGGCGCGGGCCGGCGGCGATCCGCGTTTCGCGCAGATCGCGGAGGCGCACGCCGATACGGTGGTGCGGCGCTTCATTCGCGAGGACGGCTCCGTCAACCATATCGTCTGCTTCGATCCGGAGACGGGCGAATACGTGGAGACGCTCGGCGGCCAAGGAGCCGCGCCGAATTCCGCCTGGAGCCGCGGCACGGCCTGGGCGCTGTACGGCATGGCGAACGCCTGCCGCCACAGCGGGCGAGCGGATTACTTGCACGCGGCCCAGCGCGTCGCGCACTTCTTCCTCGCCCATCTCCCGGAGGACGGCGTGCCGCCGTGGGACTTCCGGACGGATTCGCCGCCGGAAGACGAGCCGCGCGACAGTTCGGCCGGCGCCTGCGCCGCATCCGGCTTGCTGGAGCTGGCGGAGCTGCTGCCGCCGGCCGCCGGACGGGCGTACCGGCGCGCCGCCGAGCGCATCCTGCTGGCGCTGCACCGCCGCTGCGCGACGTGGGACGACGCCGGCCACGAAGCAATTTTGCGGCACGGCACGGGCCACCGGCCCGCCGGCCGGAACGTCGACGTGTCCTTGATCTACGGCGACTACTTTTTCGTGGAAGCGATCGCCAAGCTGAACGGATGGACGCATCGGATCTTCTGACGGCATGGCGGCGCCTTGCGGCCAAGCCCGGGCGGGTCAGTCGCCCGGGCTTGCCGTCTTGATCCGCCGCGGCGCGGCTTGGAGCGGAGTGGACGATTCGTCAATCGCTTTGCACTTTTTGCATATGTCCATTCGCGGGAGAGGATGTCTATAATGAATAAGACATCCGGGAGACCGTCTCTTGCCGCTCCGGAATCCACTATGCGAGGAGAGCCGATGGAAGATGCGATCTTTATGGCAGAAACGCAAAAGCGTCGTGTTCACGTGGATCGTCTCTTACAGTGTCGTTCTGTTCGTGCCGTGGGTGATCAGCCTTGTCATTTACACGCAATCCAGCGATGCGCTCCGCAGCGAAATCAACCATGCCAACGATTCGCTGCTGAAGCAGGCCCGCTATGCGATCGATACGCAGATTGACCTGATGAAGCGGCTCGACATGGAGATTACGTGGAACACCAAGCTGCAAAGCCTGATGTATACGACGAAATCCTCTTCCGGCGATGCGCAATTTGCCGCCTATCAGCTCACGAAAGATTTGCTCACCTATCAAACCTCGTACGCTTCGATCGATGAATTTTACGTGACATGGGAACAGGAAGCCGCCGTGCTCAGACCCGGCAACGTCCGCGATTTGGAAACCGCTTTCGAAACGATCCACGATACGGGGGCGATGACTTACGAGCAATGGATCGACACGATCCGGCATTCGCCCACCAACCGGTTTCTGCTGCTTCCCCGGCTGAACGCGGCGTCTCCGCAGACCTCGATCGCTTATCTGACGCATCTTCCCAAAGATTTGAACGGCAGAGAGACGGGGACGGTCGTCGTAATGGCCGACGTCTCCCGCTTCCGGAAGGCGATCGAGAGCATTTCCGGCTTCAGCGGCGCCCAAGTGCTCATTCTGAACGAGGACAATGAAGTGCTGCTGTCCAACTTGCCGGCGTCGGTCGACCGGGAACGCGTGATCGAGCGCCTGGCAAGCGGCGGCGGGAACGCGCAGGACGGCGATTTCGAGCTGTTCTCGATCCCGTCGTCCGTATCCGATCTGAAGTACGCCCTCGTCATCCCCAGCCGGATCTATTGGGAGAAAGCGGAATACGTCCGCCGGTTCGCTTACGCATGCATTCTGATCAGCCTGGTGGGAGCGGGGGTGCTCACCTGGTTTTTCGTGCGCCGCAACTATTCGCCGATTCAGGAGCTCGTGCGGGCCGTCTCCGACAAAAGCCCGGACGGAGAGCGGACCGACGGGAACGAGCTGAACTATATCCAGCGGGCGATCTCCCGGACGCGCAACGAGAAGGAGCGCATGGCGCTGCTGCTTCAGATCCACCAGCATACGCTGCGCTCCAACATGCTGCACCGGCTGCTCAAAGGCCGGCTGGACTCGCCCATTCCTTACGAGGAAGCGTTCAGATCGTTCGGGATGAAGCTGCTGTCCGATCGCTTCGCGGTCATCCTGCTGGTGGTGGAGAACGCCGCCGGCCTTTATTCCGAATGGCCGGGGAGCGAAGGGAACGAGCGGAGCAAGCTGACGCAGTTCATCATTACGAACGTGGTGGAAGAATTGGCGGCCCGCCGCCATCACGCCGGGTACGTGGCGGAAATCGACGACATGATGGCCTGTCTGGTCAATTTCGCCGACGGCGGACCGGAGCGGTATCAGGAAGACCTGTATGCGATCGCGGCGGAGGCGCAGCAGTTTCTGCTCCGCTTCCGCATGGATCTGACGATCTCGATCGGCGGCGTGCACGAATCTCTGCCCGGCATCGCCGAAGCCTATCGGGAAGCGGTCGACGCGATGGAGTACAAGATGGTTCTCGGCAAGCGGGAAATCATCATCTACGACGACATTCGCGCCGTTCCTTCCGACAACCTGCGGTTCGGGTATGATTATCCGCCGCAGCTGGAGCAGCGGATCATCAATTGGATCAAAGCCGGCGAGTATGCGCAGGCGTCCCGGGCGATGGGCGACATCATGGAGCGGAATTTCAACGGGCCGATCGGATCGCTGACGCTGGCGAAATGCCTGATCTTCAACCTGGTGGGCACGATGGTGAAAGCGATCAACGAGATCGGGGACGGAGAGAGCAGCGTTCTGGGCGGGAGCCCGCTGTGGATGGACAAAATCATCGCGTGCGACACCGTGCAGGAAATGCAGCGGGAGCTGCTCGCGCTGCTGAAGGAGGTGTGCGATTTCGCCGCCGCCCGAAGGGACAGGAACGTCTCCCGGGAGCGCGCCGAATCGCTGCGCCGGTTGGCGGCCCAGGTCATCCGTTACGTCGAGGAGCATTACGACGATGCGAATCTGAGCGTGAATTCGATCGGCGAGCGGTTCGAGCTGAAAGGCAGCTATCTGTCGAAGCTGTTCAAGAACGAGACCGGCGAAGCGCTTCCGGATTACATCCACAAGCTGCGGATCGACCGGGCGAAGCGGATGATCCGGGACCGGCGGAGCCCGATCGGCGAGATTGCGCGGTTCGTCGGCTACAACGACGCGGCGACCTTTATCCGCGTGTTCAAAAAATACGAAGGCATTACGCCGGGCAAATTCAAAGAGACGCAGGGGCCGGGCGGCAGCGCGGAACCGACGGCGGGAGGAAGCGCCGGATGACGACGAAGGCGAGCCTGCCGGCAATCGCCCGGCTTCTGATCGTCGCCGCATCGCTGCTGCTGCTCGCCGCCTGTTCGCGGTGGCATGCCGGACTGGCCGCGGGAACTACCGCCGCGGCGGGCGATGCCGCCGGATCGCCCGCCGCCGGCGGTCCGCTGACGTACTGGGCCGAACTGAACGGCAACGCGGCCAACATCAAGGCGACGTTCCGGGAAGTTCCGTTCTTTCAGGAATGGCAGCGCCGAACCGGGGTGCGGCTGTCGTTCATCCAGCCTCCCGCCAACCAGGCGAAGGAATCGATGAACGTGCTGCTGGCGTCCGGCGAACTGCCCGACATGATGGAATTCGAATGGGACAGCTACCCGGGCGGGCCGGACAAGGCGATCGCCGACGGCTACATTCTGCGGCTGAACGACCTCATCGACCGCTACGCGCCGAATTTGAAACAATATTTGCGCGACCACCCGGACGTCGACAGGCAGGTGAAGACCGGGTCGGGGAACTATTATGTGTTTCCGTTCATTCGCGGCGACGAGCGGCTGCTCACATATCAAGGGCCGATCATCCGGAAAGATTGGCTCGACGAGCTCGGACTGCCCGTTCCCGAAACGATCGACGAGTGGCATACGGCGCTGAAAGCGTTCAAGGAACGCAAAGGCGCCAAGGCGCCCCTCACTTTCCTGGGCGTGCCCGATCCGCTGTTCGGCCTGGAAGGCGGCGCGTTCATCGGCGCGTTCGGCGTAGGCAGCGGGTTTTACGTGGACGGCGGGCGCGTCAAGTTCGGGCCGATCGAGCCGGGATACCGGCAATTTCTGGACCTGTTCCGCCGCTGGTACGCCGAGGGGCTGATCGATCCGAACATCGCGACGGTCGACACGCGGACGATGGACGCGAACATGATTTCGGGCCGAAGCGGCGCCAGCATATGGAACGCCGGCGCGGGCATCGGCACCTGGCAGCCGCTCGTGCAGGAGCGGGACCCCGGCGCGCGGTTCGCGCCGGCTCCTTACCCGGTGCTGAACAAAGGCGAGTGGCCGAAATTCGGCCAGCGCAGCTCCGCCTACGTCGGCACCGGCGGCGTGGCGATCTCGGCCCGGAGCCCCAACGCGGAGAAGGCGGCCCGCATGCTCGATTACGGCTACAGCCCGGAAGGCCATTTGCTGTTCAATTTCGGCGTCGAAGGCCAGAGCTATGTGATGAAGGACGGCTATCCGACGTATACCGATCTGATCCTGCATAACCCGGACAAGCTGGCGCCTTCGCAGGCGCTGGCCATGTATACGCGGGCGAGCTATTTCGGCCCCTTCGTGCAGGACGTCCGCTATCTGGAGCAGTATTACGTTCTTCCCGAGCAGAAGGAAGCGGCCCGCATCTGGTCGGATACCGACGCCGCACTTCATCAGCTGCCGCCCCTGCCGATGACGGAGCAGGAGAGCGTGCAGCTGTCGGCCATCATGCAGGACGTCAAATCGGTCGTGGACGAGATGTCGCTCAAGATCATTTTCGGCATCGAGCCGCTGGACAGCTACGACGATTACGTCGCGGAAATTCGCTCGCTCGGCATCGAACGCGCCATCGCCATCCAGGAGACAGCATTGGAGCGCTACAACAAGCAATAGCGGGGGAGACGCCGCCCTCCGGCACGGTCGCCGCTTCCTCTGTCGCCGCTTCCTGGAGCCCGTCCCGGCCGATTGTGGTACAATACTTGCAAGAACTCGGTTCAAGACCGATCTAAGGGGCATCAGGGACGATGATCAGAACGAAGCTGCAGCAGCTGCAGGAACTGCTTGGCGCATCGGCCGAAATCCGGGTGTTGTCCCGCGAAGAATGGGAACGGGACGGCGGCAGCCGCAATCCCGAGCCGGGCGATTATGTCACGCTCCCCCGCGGCATCCGGGCGGTCGTCCGAATCGACGGAACCGAATTGCAGGTGCTGGAGACCGATTCGGTCCGGACCCCGCTGGAGAAAGAACTGCTGAAGTTCGCTCTGCAGCAGCCGGCCGGCCGAAACGCTTCCGCCGCTTCCGATATCGAGCGGCAGTCGCGCCGGCTGGGGGAATGGATTCTGCAGGCCGTCGGGGCGGGAGAATGGAAGGCGGACGTGCCCAATCGCTTCGAGCTGCACAGCCGGATGCCGGACGGCATGATCCCGTTTCTCATTCAATACGAGCGGAGCGAAGAGCGGGAGATCCCTTACGGCGAGCTGCACAAGGCGGTCCGTTCGTTCTTGTCGGACGGCATTCTGCTCATTCCGCTGCGCGAGCAGGAATGGCTCGTGCTCGGACCGGACCGGTTGCTGTCGGAAGCGGACATGTCGGAGGAGGAAGCGGCCGGCCAGGAAGAAACGAAGGAAGTGCTCGCTTCCCTCGGATACGGGCTGCACCAGATGATTACCGGGGAATGGGGCGGAGAATGCCATGTGGCGGTCGGCTTTCCGATCGAGCCGAAGGAAGAGCTGGTCGGCACGGCCGTCATGCTGCGGGAAACGATTGACTTAGGCCGCAAATTTCATATGGGCCAGCAAGTCCATCTGCCCTGGCTCGTGCATCTGGAGCGGCTGATCCAGGCCGTTCCGGAATCGGCGCTGAGCCGTCTGACCGAGCAATTGTCCGGATATGCCGATCTGTTCGGAGACAACGAGACGGTGGCGACCCTCGACATCTTTTTTGCCAATGACTGCAACGTCAGCGAGACGGCGAAGAAGCTGTTCATTCACCGGAACACGCTGCTATACCGGCTGGACAAGATCAAGCAGGAGTCCGGACTCGACGTCCGTTCCTTCAACGACGCCGTGCTGGCCCGCATCATGCTGCTATTGTACAAAATCACGAAAAGGAAATGATTTTTTTGTACGCTTTGTGCATAGTCATCCGTCCTTGACATGAGTTAAGATAAATTTGTATCTTAATCGAATCGTGAGGGGGAACAAAGATGGCAGGCGTACGCTTAGAGCACGTGTACAAGAAGTATCCGGGTGCCGACAAACCGTCGGTTTCGGATTTCAACCTGGACATCGAAGACAAGGAATTTCTCGTTCTCGTCGGACCTTCGGGCTGCGGGAAATCCACCACGCTGCGCATGATCGCCGGTCTTGAAGAAATCACCGAAGGCAAGCTGTACATCGGCGACCGCGTCGTGAACGACGTTGCTCCGAAAGATCGCGATATCGCCATGGTGTTCCAATCCTACGCCCTTTATCCGCATATGAACGTTTATCAGAATATGGCATTCGGCTTGAAACTTCGCAAATTCCGCAAGGACGAAATCGACCGCCGCGTTCGCGAAGCGGCCCGTTCGCTGGAAATCGAGCACTTGCTGGACCGCAAGCCGAAAGCTCTGTCCGGCGGCCAACGCCAGCGCGTCGCGCTGGGCCGCGCGATCGTCCGCGAACCGCAAGTGTTCCTGATGGACGAACCGCTGTCCAACCTGGACGCCAAGCTGCGGACGCAGATGCGCGCCAACATCTCGAAGCTGATGAAGCGCCTGGAAACGACCTGCATCTACGTTACCCACGACCAGACCGAAGCGATGACGATGGGCGACCGGATCGTCGTCATGAAGGACGGCGTCATCCAGCAAGCCGCTACCCCGGAAGAACTGTACAACCATCCGATCAACCTGTTCGTCGCCGGCTTCATCGGCGCGCCTTCCATGAACTTCATTCGGGGGCAGCTGGTGGAGGAAGGCGGCTCCGTCCGGTTCAAGTCGACGGGGATCAACGTCGAGGTGCCGGAAGGCAAAGCGAAAATTTTGCGCTCCAAGAGCTACATCGGCCGCGAAATCATTCTCGGCGTTCGGCCGGAAGAATTGCATGAAGAGCCGGTGTTCCTGGAAGCTTCTCCGAACACGATCATCAACGCCCAGATCGAAGTGGCGGAGAACCTCGGCCACGAAATGCTGCTCTACTTGAGCGGACTGGGCAAGGAGAACGTCATTGCCCGCGTGGACGGACGCTCGTCGCTGCAGGAAGGGCAGAACGTCCGGCTGGCCATCGACATGAACAAAGTTCATATGTTCGATATCGAATCCGAACTGAACATTCTGGAATCCTGATCGTCCAGAAGCGGAAATCCGACCGCCCGGCAGCTGCCGGGCGGTTTGTTTTTCGCCTGAATCGGCGGCGCCGATTGATTTCCGCTTCCATTTCCGATACGATGAAAAAGTGAAAAATGCAAAAAAAGGAGCTGTACGATGGGCAAAAAGGTAAAGGTCTCCGAACTCGTGCAGCAATTTCAATTGGAAGTGCTCGCCGGCGAAGAAGGGCTGCACCGGGTGATCGAAACGGACGACCTGAACCGTCCGGGTCTGGAGATGGCGGGTTACTTCGCCTATTATCCGGTCGAACGGGCGCAGATTCTGGGCCGGACCGAACTGGCTTTTCTGGAGACACTGACGGCTGCCGAACGGCGGGACCGGATGGAGAAGCTGTGCGCGGACAAGACGCCCTGCATCATCATTACGCGCGGACTGGAACCGCCGGCGGAGCTGATCGAAGTGGCCAACGCAAGGCAGCTTCCGATTCTGCGCAGTCCGGTGGCCACGACGATTCTGCTTAGCCGGATCACCAACTTCCTCGAGAAACGGCTGGCTCCGACGGCGACGATCCACGGCGTGCTGGTCGACGTGTACGGCGTCGGCATGCTCATCACCGGCGGCAGCGGCATCGGCAAGAGCGAAACCGCGCTGGAACTGGTCAAGCGCGGACACCGTCTGGTAGCGGACGACGCGGTGGAGATTCGGCAGACGGCGGACAACCTGCTGTACGGCAACGCGCCGGACCTGATCCGGCATCTCCTCGAAATACGCGGGCTCGGCATTCTCAACGTCATGACGCTGTTCGGGGCGGGTGCGGTGCGCAATTCCAAGCAGATCACCCTGGTCGTCAAGCTGGAAAACTGGCAGCAAGACAAGCAATACGACCGCCTCGGCCTGGACGAGGAGACGACGCGCATCATCGACACCGAGGTGCCGCTGGTCACCGTCCCCGTCCGGCCCGGACGCAACCTGGCCATCATTCTGGAAGTGGCGGCGATGAACTTCCGGCTGAAGCGGATGGGCTACAACGCCGCGCTGCAGTTTACGAACAAACTGACCGAGACGATCGCGGACGAAGACTACGAATAGAAAACCGCTGGAAAACCGCGGCGGACCTCCGCTTGCCGCCGTTTTCCGACGACGGAGGAGAGACGATGTTTCCGATGAAGCTGAACCCGATCGCCTTTGCCATCGGGGGGCTCGAAGTCCACTGGTACGGCATCATTCTCGGGACCGGGGCGCTGGTCGGCCTGCTGCTGGCGATCCGGGAAGGCAAGCGTTTCGGGCTTTCCCCCGACTTTTTTCTCGACCTGATGCTGTACGGCGTGCCTTCGGCCATCGTGGCGGCCCGCTTGTATTATGTCATTTTCAAATGGGATTATTACCGGGCCAATCCGTCGGAGATCGTCCAGATCTGGCACGGCGGCATCGCCATCTACGGCGCGCTGATCGGGGCGTTTATATGCGGCTTCATCTTCATCCGCAATCGGGGTTATTCTTTCTGGCGAATCGCCGATATTTGCGCGCCCAGCCTGCTCGTCGGGCAGATGATCGGCCGCTGGGGCAACTTCGTCAACCAGGAAGCATACGGCGGTCCGGTGGACGAGTCCTTTCTCCGGCATACGCTGCATTTGCCGGCGTTCATCGTCGACCAGATGAACGTGGAGGGGACGTACCACCATCCGACGTTTCTGTACGAATCGCTGTGGAGCCTGATCGGGGTGGTCCTTCTCCTGATTCTGCGCCGGCAGCCGTTCATGCGGGCGGGCGAAATGCTTTTCTCTTACGCCATCTGGTATTCGGTCGGCCGTTTCTTTGTGGAAGGGCTGCGCACCGACAGCCTCGCGTTTCACGGGCCAGGCTGGCTCGCCTCGGTGCTGAACGCGCTCTGGTCGCCGATGAGCCTGCTGTTCGGACCGCAAGGCTACCTGGATCCGAACTACGGCAACATCCGAAGCTCGCAGCTGCTGGCTATGCTGCTCGTCCTGTTCAGCGTTGCCGCGATCGTTGTGCGCCGGCGCATGGGGTGGGCTGCGGAGCGGTATGCCGATCCGCTGGTCCGGCGGGAGCCGGCGCTCGCCGCGGCAAGCGCGGAGACCGCGGCGGACCGCGACCCGGAGCCTGACGTGGCGGAAGGCGCGGACGGGCCCGCGGCGGAACCGGATGCGCAGACGGAGGGCGGCGACGCGGGCGACCCTGCAAGCAAGGACAACAATCATGAACAAGATCACAACCGTACTGTTTGACCTGGACGGAACGATTCTCGATACGAACGAACTGATCATCCGATCGCTTCTTCACGCGCTGGCGGATACAGCCCCTCCCGGCTTCGGGCGGGAGAAGATCATCCCTTGGATGGGACAGCCGATCGAGGTCCAGATGCGGCAGTTTTCCGGACGGGAGCAGGTGGACGATTTGATCGGGGCATACCGGCAATACTACAGGGAGCATCAGGACAGGATGATCTCCCTGTTTCCGCATGCCGCCTCGGTCGTGTCCGCGCTGAAGGCGGGCGGAATCCGGCTGGGCGTCGTAACGACCAAGATGCGCGCGTCGACGGAGCAGTCGCTGCGGCGCCTCGGCCTGTACGAGACGATGGAAGCGATCGTGACCGTAAGCGACGTTGAGCGCCCGAAGCCGCACCCGGAGCCTGTGCTGAAGGCGATGGCGGCACTTAAGGCGGAACCGTCCGCGACGCTGATGGTCGGCGACAGCCCGGTGGACGTCGAGGCGGCGATTCGGGCCGGCGCCGTCCCGGCCGGCGTGGCGTGGTCGCTGAAGGGCGAGGCGGTGTTGCGCGCCGCCGGCGCGCGGCTGATTTTGCAGGATCTGCGCGATCTGCTGCACATTTGCGGAATCGGGGCGGTTGAAGGGTGAGAAACGTCGAGCGGCATCCGGTGGAAGGGCCGAATTCGCTGTGGCAAGTGTACCGCACGGTGCCCCTGTGGAAGGCGGTCAAAAACTTCATTTTCATCCAGATCGCCCGCTATTGCCCGAGCCTGCCCGTCAAAAACTGGATTTACCGGCACTTGCTCGGCATGAAAGTCGGGCGTCGGACCTCTTTTGCGCTGATGGCGATGGTCGATGTCTTTTTCCCGGAGCGCATTGCGGTCGGGGACAATTCGATTATCGGCTACAACGCGACGCTGCTGACCCACGAATATTTAATCGGGGAGTACCGGTTAGGTAACATTACGATCGGTTCCAACGTATTAATCGGTGCGAATGTGACGATTCTTCCCGGCGTGACCATCGGCGACGGCGCGGTGGTGGCAGCCGGCTCGGTCGTGCACCGGGACGTTCCGCCCGGCGCCAGGGTGGGAGGCAATCCGCTGCGCGAGCTGGGCGGAAGCGCGTCGGGCGTCAATCGAACAGGCGACGAGACTGACAGATAAAGAAGGATGATCGGCTATGAGAGGGGTGCTGGCCGCGGCGCTTGCGGCCGGGTTGATGCTGCTTGCGGGATGCGGGATCATGCAGGCGCATTGGGCTGTCCGCTTGCTCCATTCCGCCAAGTCGGAATTTACGCCCGCTTCTTACCGTCGGGAGACGGACGGCGATTCCGACAGCACGGTGTATTACCGCGATCGCGTAATTGTTCTGATGTACCACGACGTATCGCCGAAGCCGCTCAACGACAAGTCGCTCACGGTCGACCGATTCGAGCGGCAGCTCGAAATGATGAAGGCCGAAGGGTTCCACTGGATTACGATGGACCAATACGTCAATTTCGTGACCGGCAAGGCATCCGTTCCCGACAACGCGGTGCTGCTGACTTTCGACGACGGGTACGAATCGTTCTACAAATACGCCTATCCGCTGCTTCGCAAATACGGAGCGCCGGCGACCAATTTCCTGATCGTCGGGACGGTGGGCAACCCGAAGGCGAAAGGCGTGCCGAAGCTGAACTGGGCGCAGGTGCGGGAGATGCATCGGAACGGCATTTCCTTCTTCAGCCACTCCTACAATTCCCACGCCGAGCTTCCGGTCCGTCCCGGCAGCCGGGTGGTCAGAGGCATGCTGGCCGTTCCGATGTATTTGAAAAGCAAAGGCAGAATAGAGACGGAGCAGGAGTACGACCAGCGGGTCATTCGCGATTTGACGGAGGCCGACCGCGTGCTGCGCGAACAAGTCGGCAACCGCTACGACGTGCTGGCGTTTCCGTACGGCGACTACTCGCCGCGGCTTCTGAACCTGTGCCGCAAGCTCGGCATTCAGGTCACGTTCACGGTCAAGCCGGGCATCAACGGTCCCGGCCAATTGAACGGCTACCGGGTGAACGCCGGCGGCATGCAGGACGACCCGACCCTGCTGATCGACGAGATGAAGGCCGGGATTCCTTCGCGCTGCATGTCGTGGGCGGTAAGCAAGGGAACGGGACAGGGCAGCAGCCAATACGCCGCATGCGGCTGGGGGCTGCTGGGTCCGGCCGTTCCATGACGCCCGGCCGGCGAAGAGGCGGAGCGCCGGCGTGCGCCGGGCGCATGCGGAGCTAATCTTGCGCGCAACGGCGGCGGTATTCGCGGGGGGAGACCCCCGTTTTTCTTTTGAACAGCCGGTTGAAATAAGGCAGATCGCGGTAACCGACCGCCGCCGCGATGTCGCCGGTCTTGCGGCCGGTCTCGCGCAGCAGGCGGCACGCTTCGGCGATGCGGACGTTCTGCACGTAGCCGGTCAGCGCCATGCCGGTCCGCTGCGTGAACAGCCGGCGGAACTGCCGCTCTCCGACCCCGGCCAACGCGGCCATCCGCTGAAGCGAGACGGGTTCGTCGTACCGGGTATGCAGATGGCGCAGCGCCGCTTCGATTCCCGAAGCGCGGGAGGACCCGGCATCCGCCTCGTTTTCCTCGCGGTACAGACGAAGCAGCAGGTTCAGCGCGGCGAGATGCAGGGCGGTTTCCCGGTCCGGCCGGTTCCCCGCGTATTCGTCGTGCAGCTGCCGGAACAGCCGGCCGTACGCGCCGAAGCGGTCGCGGTACATCCTCCACTCCCGCCGTTCCAGCAACTCCCGCAGCGGCTCGGCCCCGGGCAGCCGCCGGACGAGCTCCGAGGCGGCTTCCGCCGACAGCAGGCAATTGCAGACGACGAGCGGCCGTTCCCGGACCGCCGTGGCGGGCCGGAACACGTGCGACACGCCGACGGGAATGAGGAAAAGATCCCCTTGTGCCACGGGAAGCGAATGATCGCCGATATAGTGGGTGCCGGTTCCTTCACTGACATAGCTGATCTCGACAAAATCGTGGCGGTGCTCCGTCAGGTCGTACGTCTCGACGACCCGATTGACATAGATCGGGAGTTCCCGCTGGAAAAAATCGTCCCCCTGCAGCAGCCCGACCGTACGCCGAATGCCCATCGATTTCCCTCCCCGCGCCATGTCCGGATAACCTTTTGCAAATGTCGCGATCGCCCCATTTTTGCCGTCTTCGATCATCTTAAGATGAAAGGGAAAGATACGCAACCATGCAGGGAGGCGAGCGCCATGGAGGAGAAACCGTTGACTTTAAAAGTTGAAGGGCTCGTGTGCGAATACCGGGCGAACCTGCTCGGAACGGACGTGCGCAAGCCGCGGTTCAGCTGGAAAATCGGCTCGGACCGCCGGGGAACGCTGCAGCGGGCTTACCGGATTCAAGCGGCCGGGCCGGAAGGCGATTTCGCGTCGCCGCTGTGGGACACCGGGAGAGTGGAATCGGAGCAGTCCATCCAGGTGGAATACGCGGGCCCGGAGGTCCGTTCCCGGACCCGCTATTTCGTTCGGGTGAAAGTGTGGGACAACTTCGGGCGGGAATCGGATTGGAGCGCCGCGGCCTGGTGGGAGACCGGCCTGCTGCACGAGGACGAATGGACGGCGCAATGGATCGCGCCGGACCCGGCGGAAATCGATCCCGAGGCGGAGCCGGCGTTTATGCTTCGCAAAGCGTTCGCGCTGAAGGACGGGGTGCGCTCGGCACGCGTCTATGCGACGGGCCTCGGGCTGTACGAGCTGCATTTGAACGGAGAGCGGGTCGGGGCCGATCTGCTTGCGCCGGGGTGGACCAGCTATCGGAAAAGGCTGCAATACCAGACGTACGACGTCACCGCGCAGCTGCGCAGCGGCGCCAACGCGATCGGCATCCTTCTGGCGGACGGGTGGTACAAAGGGAATCTGGCCTGGCAGGGAGCCCGAAACCACTTCGGGGACCGGCGCGCCGCGCTGCTGCAGCTTCATGTCGCGTATGACGACGGCAGCGAAGAGGTCGTCGCGACGGATCCGTCCTGGAAAGCGGAGACGGGACCGATTCGGTATTCCGAGATCTATCACGGGGAAACGTACGACGCCCGGCTGGAGAAGCCCGGCTGGAGCGAGCCGGGGTACGACGACGCGGGCTGGCGCGGAACGGTTGCCGTGCAGCCGCAGGTGGGTCGCCTGACGGCGCAGGAGAACTGGCCGGTCCGCGTAACGGAGACGATTCGCCCGATCGCTTGCCTGAAGACGCCCGCCGGCGAGACGGTGCTCGATATGGGCCAGAATATGGTCGGCCGCATCCGCATGACCGTCCGCGCTCCGGCCGGCGCGCGCATCCGGCTGCAGCACGCCGAGGTGCTGGACCGGGAGGGCAATTTCTATACGGGCAACCTGCGGACGGCCAGGCAGACGGTCGAATATATCGCCAAGGGAGAGGGCGAGGAGACGTACGCGCCGTTCTTCACGTTCCAGGGCTTCCGCTATGTCAAAGTGGAAGGCTATCCCGGCCAGGAGAACGGGCTGCCGTTGGACCGATTCGTCGGGGAAGTGATGCATTCCGCGATGGAGCCGACCGGGACGTTCGAATGTTCGCATCCGATGGTGAATCGGCTGCAGCGCAACATCGTCTGGGGGCAGCGGGGCAACTTCGTCGACGTGCCGACGGATTGCCCGCAGCGCGACGAGCGGCTGGGCTGGACCGGAGACGCGCAGGTATTCATCCGCACCGCCGCGTTCAACTATCAAGTGGCGCCGTTTTTCGCCAAATGGCTGCGCGACCTGCGGGCCGACCAGAAACCGGACGGCGGCGTGCCGTACGTCATTCCCGACATTCTGGACGGCCATTCTTCGGCGGCCTGGGGGGACGCGGCGGTCATCTGCCCGTGGACGATATACCAGGTCTACGGCGACCGGCGGCTGCTCGCCGAGCAGTTCGACAGCATGAAAGCCTGGGTGGACTATATCCGCGCCCAGGGCGACGATCCGTACCTGTGGAACACCGGCTTCCACTACGGCGATTGGCTCGGACTGGACGCCAAGGAGAACAGCTACGTCGGCGCGACGCCGAAAGACCTGATCGCGACGGCGTTCTACGCCCACTCCGCGCGGCTCGTCCGCGACGCCGCCGTCGTGCTCGGCCGGGCCGAAGACGTGCGGACGTACGGGGAGCTATACCACCGCGTCGCCGAAGCGTTCCGCCGCGAGTTCGTCACCCCGTCCGGCCGTCTGGCGGCGCCGACGCAGACCGCCCACGTGCTGGCGCTCATGTTCGGCCTGGTCGAAGGGGAGGCGAAAGCGCGCACCGCCCGGGAGCTGAACCGGATGATCGCGGACAACGACTATCACCTGACGACCGGTTTCGTCGGCACGCCTTACTTATGCTTCGTGCTGTCGGAGAACGGCTATCACGAGACGGCGGTCAAGCTGCTGCTGCAGGAGACGTACCCGTCCTGGCTGTACACGGTGGCGAAGGGCGCGACGACGATCTGGGAGCATTGGGACGGCATCAAGCCGGACGGCACGTTCTGGAGCGACGACATGAACTCGTTCAACCATTACGCGTACGGCGCGATCGGCGATTGGATGTACCGCGTCGTGGCCGGGCTGGACATGGACGAGTCGGCTCCCGGATACAAGCGGATCCGCATTCGCCCCCGTTTGGCCGCCGGCGGGATGAGCTGGGCCCGGGCGTCGCTGGCGTCGATGTACGGGACGGTCGAGTCGGGGTGGCGGACGGAAGACGGGCGCACCGAGGTGCACGTTCGCGTGCCGCCGAACGCGACGGCGGAAGTGACGCTGCCTGGGGCGCGGACAGACCGGGTAAGCGAGCAGGGGCGGCCGCTCGGCCCTGTCGGGGCGGACGGCATTCTCGCCTGCGAAGACACCGAAGAAGGCGTCCGGCTGGTCGTCGGTTCGGGCGAGTATCGTTTTGCTTATTGAATCCAAGGAACAATTCCATAATAGAAGCAGGCAGGCCGCCGGAGCGATTCCGCGGCCTGTTCGGCTTCGCGGGACGGTGCGTGCCGCCTTCGGGCCGTTTCGCCGGGCCGCTTCCTGCCGCTTCGCCTCCTTGACGCTATGCCTTTTTCGTGATAAAGTTACAAACAAGTCTTTATTTTGGCAGTATGGTAACATGGTAGCATGGTAGCACATTAGCAGAGTAAAGCGTTTGGCCCGAGCGGTCGAAATGAGGGTGTTTTGCCTTGTCCAAACCGAAGGTATTCGAGAAACCGACCGGAGTCAAGGATTATTTGCCCCACGCCGTCGCCAAGCTGCGCCGGATCGAGCGAGACGTCCTTGAGCGCATGCGGCTGTGGGGATATGAGCAGATTATGACTCCGACGCTGGAATATTACGACACGGTCGGGGTGGCCAGCGCCACTTCGGACCGGAAGCTGTTCAAGCTGCTGAACCACCGCGGCACGACGATCGTGCTGCGCTCGGACATGACGGCGCCGATCGCGCGGGTCGTGTCGTCGCTGCTGAAGGAACGGCCGTTTCCGATCCGGCTGAGCTATCACGCCAATGTGTTCCGCGCGTTCGAGGAGGAAGCGGGGAGAGAGGCGGAATTTTACCAGACCGGCGTCGAACTGGTCGGCGATCCTTCCCCGGATGCCGACGCGGAAGTGATCGCCCTGGCGATCGCTTCGCTGAAAGCGGCCGGCGTCGCTTCGTTCAAAATCGCGGTCGGCCATGTCGGTTTTCTGAACGGGCTGTTCGAGCAGAAACTGCCGGGCCGCTTCGAGGAGCAGGAGCGTCTGAAAGCGTGCCTGCTGCAGCGCGACCACGTCGGCTACCGCGAGGCGCTTCGCGCCTTGTCGCTGAAAGACCGGCTGCGAGGAGAACTCGAAGGGATTCTGCGGCTGCGGGGCGGACGGGAAGCGTGCGAGCAGGCGCTGCGGCTCGGATGCGGCCCGGATGCGGAAGCGTCGCTCGCGCACCTGCGCCAGGTATGGGAAGCGCTGGAAGCTTACGGCGTTCAGGAGCAGGTGCTGATCGACCTGACGATGATCGGCGATTTCTCCTATTACACGGGGATGACGTTCGAAGGCTACGCTTCCAGCCTTGGCTTTCCGGTCTGCAGCGGCGGGCGCTACGACAACCTGCTGGAGCAGTTCGGCCGACCGGCGCCGGCGACCGGGTTCGCGTTGAAGACGACGCGCATTCTCGAGGTCGTCGAAGACGAGCCGAATCCGGCGTCGATGACGCTGGTGGCCTATGCGCCGAAGGCCCGGCGGGAAGCGCTGGCCGCGGCCGAGCGGCTGCGGGAGCAGGGAATTGCGGCGGTGACGGAGCGGCTGGACGCCGCGGACGAAGCCGCGGAAGCGATGCGGCGCCGATTTCGGGACGAAGGCCGGCTCGTCTACCGCGGCACGGAATACGGCGGGCTCCTGCTCGTCGGATTCGGAGAGGGGGCGAAAGGCGGATGAGCGAGGACGCGGTGCTGAAAGTGGCGATGCCGAAAGGCCGCATTTACAAGCAGGCCAGCCAACTTTTCCGCCAAGCGGGCCTGACGATCCCGGAAGATTTCGACGACTCGCGCCGGCTGATCATTCCCGTTCCGGAAGAGCGCATGGAGTTCATCATGGCCAAGCCGGTCGACGTGCCGACCTACGTCGAATACGGCGTGGCGGACATCGGCGTCGTCGGCAAAGACGTGCTGATGGAGGAAAACAAGGACGTCTACGAGTTGCTCGATCTCGGCATCGCCAAATGCCGCATGTCGGTCATCGCCCTTCCGGGCTGGAAGCCGTCGATCCATCCGCGGGTGGCGACCAAATACCCGAACGTCGCTTCGCAGTATTTCCGAGAGCGGGGGCAGCAGGTCGAGGTGATCAAGCTGAACGGCTCCATCGAGCTCGCGCCGCTGATCGGGCTGGCCGACCGGATCGTCGATATGGTCGAGACGGGGCAGACGCTGCGGGAGAACGGGCTGGTCGAGATGGAGACGATGTTCGCGGTGACGAGCCGGCTGATCGCCAACCGGGTCAGCTATCGCCTCAAGAACGCGGCGATCCAGGCGCTGTGCGACCGGCTGAGCCGGACGATCGGATTTTCCGGGCGAGGAGGGCATTAAGGTGTATATCGGATCGGCAGAAGGTTTTCGGCGGCGCGCGGACAGCGGCTACGGCACGCCGGAGCAAAACGCGGCGGTGCGCGACATTGTGGAGGCGGTCCGCCGGGAAGGCGACGCGGCGCTGCTGCGCTTCACGCAGCAGTTCGACGGGGTCGCGCTGCGGCCGGATGAGCTGCGGGTGCCGCAGGAGGAGATCGAGGCCGCCTACGGCCAGGTCGAGCCGGCGTTTCTGACGGCGCTGCGCCAGGCGGCCGCCAACATTCGGGCGTTTCACGAGAAGCAGAAGCGAACGTCGTGGACGGACGTGCAGCCGGACGGCACGATGCTCGGCCTCATCATCCGCCCGCTGAAGCGGGTCGGCCTGTACGTGCCGGGCGGGAAGGCGGCGTACCCGTCGTCCGTGCTGATGAACGTCATTCCCGCCAAAGTCGCGGGCGTGCCGGAGATCGCCATGGTTACGCCGCCGGCGACGGGCGGGCGCGCCGGCATCGACCCGTACATTCTCGTCGCCGCCGCGGAAGCGGGCGTCACCGAGATGTACCGGGTCGGCGGCGCCCAGGCGGTGGCGGCGCTGGCGTACGGGACGGCGTCCATCCCCGCCGTCGACAAAATCTGCGGGCCCGGCAACATCTACGTCGCGCTGGCGAAGCGCGCCGTGTACGGCGCCGTCGCCATCGACAGCATCGCGGGCCCGAGCGAAATCATCGTGCTGGCCGACGAAACGGCGGATCCGCGGTTCGTGGCCGCGGATCTGCTGTCGCAGGCGGAGCACGACGAGATGGCGTCGGCGGTGCTCGTGACGCCGTCGGAGCGGCTCGCCGCGGCCGTGGCCGCGGAGCTGAAGCGGCAGGCGGCGACGCTGCCCCGCCGCGACATCGCCGAGCGCTCGCTGGAGCAGTACGGCGCTATCCTGACGGTCGGCAGCCTGGAAGAAGGAGTCGCCGTCGTCAACCGGCTCGCGCCCGAGCATCTGGAAGTGATCGTTGGGGACCCGCTGCGCTGGCTCGGACGGATCGAGAACGCCGGCGCGATCTTCGTCGGGCCGTGCAGCCCCGAGCCGGTCGGCGACTACTTCGCCGGGCCGAACCACATTTTGCCGACGAACGGCACGGCTCGCTTCTCTTCGCCGCTGAACGTGGACGATTTTGTCAAGAAGTCGAGCCTGATCCGGTACAGCCGCGAGGCGCTGGCGCGGGACGCCGCCGGCATCGCGACGCTGGCCCGCCACGAAGGGCTGGAAGCCCACGCAAGAGCAGTCGAAATCCGCCTGGAAGGCAGGGATCCGCAATGACGCAGTCGCAGGGACCCGAACAGACACCGCAGCCGGCGCCGGGCCGGCGCGCCGAGATCGCCCGCCGCACGAACGAGACCGACATCAAGCTGGCGTTCGGCCTGGACGGCGGCGGGCAGGTGACTCTCGACACGGACGTTCCGTTTCTGAACCATATGCTCGACCTGTTCGCGCGGCACGGCCATTTCGACCTGACGGTGGAAGCCCGCGGCGACGTCGACATCGACGACCACCACACGACCGAAGATATCGGCATTTGCCTCGGACAGGCGATCCGCGAAGCGCTCGGCGACAAGGCCGGCATCCGGCGGTACGCGAACGTGTTTGTGCCGATGGACGAGGCGCTGGCGCAGGTCGTCCTCGACATCAGCAACCGCCCGCACCTCGAATTCCGGGCGGAATTCCCGTCCGCGCAGGTCGGCAGCTTCCAGGCGGAGCTCGTGCACGAGTTTCTGTGGAAGCTGGCGCTGGAGGCGCGCGTGACGCTGCACGTCATCGTTCACTACGGCCGCAACACCCACCATATGATCGAAGCGGTGTTCAAGGCGCTCGGCCGCGCGCTGGACGAAGCGACGGCGATCGACCCGCGCGTGAAGGGCGTGCCCTCCACGAAAGGGGTGCTGTAGCGTGATCGCGATCATCGACTACGGCATGGGCAATCTGCACAGCGTCGCCAAAGCGGTCGAGCGGCTCGGCTGCGAGGCGGCCGTGACCGCCGACCGCGAGCGCATTCTGGCCGCGGACGGCGTCATTCTGCCGGGCGTCGGCGCGTTCGGCGACGCGATGCGCAACCTGCAGGACAGCGGGCTGGATGAGGCGGTCAAGGCGTACGCCGCCACCGGCCGCCCGCTGCTCGGCATCTGCCTCGGCATGCAGCTGCTGTTCACGGAGAGCGAGGAGCACGGATTGCACCGCGGCCTCGATCTGTTGCCGGGGCGGGTCGTTCGCTTCCGGGGGGACTACAAAGTTCCCCATATGGGATGGAACGAGCTTGCGTTCGTGCAGCCCAGCCCGCTGCTGGACGGCCTGCGGCCGGGATACGCGTACTTCGTCCATTCGTACCACGCGCTGCCGGAACGGCCGGAAGACCTGCTGGCGACGACGGATTACCATCAGCCGGTGACCGCCATCGTCGGCCGGGGCCGGCTGTTCGGCATGCAGTTCCATCCGGAGAAAAGCGGAGCGCTGGGCATGGCGCTGCTGCAGCGCTTCGTCGGGCTGACGCAGGCGAGCGCGGCGCCGCGTCCGGCCGGATAAGCCGCGGCGGGGGCAACCGCCCAGAGCCCGCGGACGTCCGCCGCCCTCGCGGCGCGGCGGCGTCCGCGGGCGGCCTGTGCCGGAGCGCCGGCCCGCCAAACTCATCCCAGCGGAAAACGGAGGTACCCATGTCCCCATTCATCCTATACCCCGCGATCGACATCCGGGGCGGCAAATGCGTCCGCCTGATTCAAGGGGATTACGACCAGGAGACCGTCTACAACGAAGACCCGGCGGCGGTGGCGCGGGACTGGGAAGCGCAGGGCGCCGCCTGGATCCACCTCGTCGACCTGGACGGCGCGAAAGCCGGCCGCCCGGTCAACGACGAGCTGATCGGCCGCATCGCCCGGACCGTTCGCATCCCGGTGCAGGCCGGCGGCGGCCTGCGCACGGAAGCCGACGTCGAGCGCCTGCTCGGGCTCGGCGTGTCGCGCGTCATTCTCGGCACGGCCGCGATCGAGGACCGCGCGTTCGTCTCCCGCGTGCTGGCGAGACACGGTGACGCCGTCGCCATCGGCATCGACGCGCGGGACGGATTCGTCGCCACGCGCGGCTGGCTGGAGACGTCGGCGGTCAAGGCGGAGGATCTCGCCGCTTCGCTGGCGGCGGAAGGCGCGTCGACCTTCATCTTCACCGACATTTCGCGCGACGGCATGCTCAGCGGCCCCAACGTCGAGGCCATCGTCGGCCTGGCGAAAGCGTCCGGCCGCACCGTCATCGCCTCCGGCGGCGTCAGCGGGCCGGAAGACCTGGAGCGGCTCGCGGCCCATGCGTCGGGCGGCGTCGGCGGCGCCATCGTCGGCAAGGCGCTGTACACCGGCCGCATCTCGCTGGCCGAAGCGGTCCGGCGCTACGGAGGCGCTGCTAGCGGCGGCGCAGGCGGCCCGGCCGGGCAGAGGGGGCCGTCCGGATGCTGACCAAGCGCATCATCCCTTGCCTCGACGTCAAAGACGGCCGCGTCGTCAAAGGCGTCAACTTCGTCAACCTCCGCGACGCCGGCGATCCCGTCGAGCTGGCCGCCCTGTACGACCGGGAGGGCGCCGATGAGCTCGTGTTCCTCGACATTTCCGCTTCCGTCGAAGGGCGCGCAACGATGATCGAAGTGGTGCGGCGGACGGCCGGCGAAATTACGATTCCGTTCACCGTCGGCGGCGGCATCGCTTCCACCGACGACATGAAGCGGATGTTGCGCGCCGGCGCGGACAAAATCGGCATCAACACGGCGGCGGTCCGCCGCCCCGAGCTGATCTCCGAAGGCTCCCGGACGTTCGGGGCGCAGTGCATCGTCGTCGCCATCGACGCCAAGTTCAACGCGGCGTGGGGCGAGTGGGAAGTGTTCACCCACGGCGGCACCCGGCCGACCGGCATCCGCGCCCTCGAATGGGCGAAGGAGGCCGAGCGGCGCGGCGCGGGGGAACTGCTCTTGACGAGCATGGACGCCGACGGCACGAAGGACGGCTTCGACCTGAAGCTGACCCGGGCGGTCTCGGACCTGGTGGGCATCCCGGTGATCGCCTCCGGCGGCGCCGGCCGCGCGGACCATTTCGTCGACGTGTTCGCGGACGGGCATGCGGACGCGGCGCTGGCCGCCAGCATTTTCCACTATCAGGAAGTCTCGATCGGCGAAGTGAAAACCCGGCTGCGGGAAAAAGGAGTGAACGTGCGATGAGCGAAGCGAAATTGGCGATCGACGCGGACGCGCTGATCGGGCAGATCCGGTGGGACGCGAACGGCCTCGTGCCTACCGTCGTCCAGGACGCGCTCAGCAAGGAAGTGCTGATGCTGGCCTATATGAACCGGGAATCGCTGCGGAAAACGGTGGAAAGCGGGGAGACGTGGTTCTGGAGCCGTTCGCGCGGGGAACTGTGGCACAAAGGCGCCACGTCGGGCCATACCCAGCGGCTCGTCTCGCTGCGCTACGACTGCGACGGCGACGCCCTGCTGGCGGTTGTGGAGCAGAACGGACCGGCTTGCCACACCGGATCTTATACCTGCTTCCACCGCGACGCAAGCGGGGGAGAACCGCATCGCCCGCGGGCCGGCGAAGACCGGTTCGCGCCGCTCAGCCGCCTCGAGTCGGTCATCTCGCAGCGTTACGCGGAGCGTCCGGAAGGCGCATATACGACGTATCTGTTCGAGAAGGGCATCGACAAAATTTTGAAGAAAGTCGGAGAAGAAACGGCGGAGACGATTATCGCGGCCAAAAACAGCGACAACGACGAGCTTCGCTACGAAGCGTCCGACCTCATTTTCCATCTGATGGTCCTGCTGCGCGAACGGGGGCTGCCGCTCGACGAAGTGCTGCGGGAGTTGGACAGCCGACACCGTCCGTCGAAAAAACCGGAATCCTGAAACGTTGCCGGAACGGCGCCGCAATAGGCCGCTTTTGCCGCCGCGTTCGGCCCAGGAAGGCCTATGCCGGGCGTCTGCCGCTTTGGAATCTAGGATTCTATCCTGTATAATGGATATCGTGCTAGACAGGACGTCGATCTATTTTTGGAGGGGCCAATGTACAGCAGCAACAAACTTCGCGTATTTTCGGGGTCTTCCAATCCGATTCTCGCCGAGAAGATGGCGGACCGGCTGGGCATCCCCCTTGGCAAAATCAATCTGTCCCGCTTCAAAAGCGGGGAAGTGTACGTTCACTACGAAGAGTCGATCCGCAACTGCAACGTGTTTCTGGTTCAGTCGCTGTCCCACCCGATCAACGAATATTTTGTCGAGCTGCTGGTCATGATCGACGCCGCCAAACGGGCTTCCGCCCGCACGATCAACGTCGTTATGCCTTATTACGGGTACGCTCGCCAAGAAAGGAAAGCGGCCCCTCGCGAACCGATTTCAGCCAAGATGGTGGCGGACGTGCTGACCACCGTCGGCGCTCACCGGGTTATCACGGTCGATCTGCACGCGCCGGCGATACAAGGCTTTTTCAACATACCGGTCGATCATCTGACCGCTCTGGATCTCATCAGCGATTATCTCAAGACGAAAAACATCCGCAACCCGGTCGTCGTCTCCCCGGACGCCGGACGGGCCTCCACCGCCGAGAAGCTGGCCAACTACCTGGATTCCCCCTTCGCCATTATGATCAAGAAGCGCCCGGCGCACAACGAATCGGTCATCACCCACGTCATCGGGGACGTCTGCGGCCAGACGCCGATCGTCATCGAAGACATGATCGATACCGGGACGACGATCGTCAATGTCGTGGAGGGGTTGAAGGAGCGCGGCGCGGAGGACGTGTTCGTCTGCGCCACGCACCCGCTGTTCTCGGCCAACGCGCTGCTGCGCCTCGACCACCCGAACATCCGGGAAGTGGTCGTCACCGACACGATCGCGCTGCCTGCCGACCACTCCTCGAAGTTCACGGTGCTGTCCGTGGCGCCGATGCTGGCCGAAGCGGTCCGCATCATCATGGAAGGCGGCTCGATCAGCACGCTGTTCAAGAACGCCGGCGTATAGCGGCGATCACATTCCCCCCGGAACCGCCGATCGGGCGAAAGCCGGGGGGTTTTTTGAAGCATCGTCTCCGCCCCAAGATAGGCGCATCCCGGAAGGACGGCGTCGCCTTGTTGCAATCCGATTCCAACGCCTCGTTCTGCCTCCCCTGGCCGCCGGTTTTCTTCATCGCACGACGGACACGACGGACACGACGGGAACGAGTCCCATGTCCATACGCCGCATGAAAATTCCGGAAATCCGAACCGCCTCCTGCACGCGGGCGCACCGCGCAAACCGGCGGTCTTTTCCGCTGCAAACGCCCGAAAGCCCGTCCCCGCAGCAGCTTCCAGCCTGTACAGTTGCTCATCCTATTGTTGACAATGAGAATCAGTATCAATTAAACTGGGGATTGAAAATAACAAGCCGCGCCGGCGGCAAGTTTGGATTTATACCGATAGGGGTTGGGGGACTCATGAAGGCAGGCGTGAAATATTTGGCATGGTTGCTGGCCGCTGCGTTCGTATTCGCGGGATGTTCATCGGAAACGCAGTCGGCCAAGCCGGAAGCGTCGACGGAGGCGGAGCCGGCGGGCAGCGGTTCGCCGGCCGCGGACAGCGGGTTGCAGCAGGCGATCTCGCAATATCGCGAATACGCAATCGGCGAGACGGACTCGCTCATCGTGGAGACGGAGAAATTCGTGAAGGCGGTCAAGGACGGCGACATCGACACCGCCAAGAAGCTGTACGCGCCGACGCGGATGTACTACGAGCGGATCGAGCCGATCGCCGAGGCGCTCGGCGATCTCGATCCGAATATCGATGCGCGCGAGAATGATGTCGAAGAGGCGGAATGGCGCGGATTCCACCGCATCGAGAAAGGATTGTGGGCGGAAAACAAAACCGCCGGCTATGAAGACTACGCGGACCGGCTGCTGAACGACGTCAAGTCGCTGCGCGCGCTGATGGAGACGGTCGACGTCGACGCGTCGCTGCTCGTCACCGGGGCGGTCGAGCTGCTGAACGAGGTGTCCAGCTCCAAAGTGACCGGCGAAGAAGAGCGCTACTCCCACACGGATCTGTACGATTTCGCGGCCAATGTGGAGGGCGCGAAAAAGATATACGAGCTGCTGCGGCCGGAACTCGAGTCGCGCGACGCCGACCTGTCCCGGGAGATCGCCGGGAAGTTCGACGCGCTGGAAGAACGGCTGAACCGGTACAAGTCGGGCGACGGCTATGTGTCGTATCTCGAATTGAAGGACGAAGATACGCGGGCGCTGAGCCAGGCGCTGGACGCGCTCGCGGAGCCGCTGTCGATGATGGGCAAGGCGCTGGGAGTGTAAGGCGATGGCGGATCGCGTAGAACGCAGCCCAGGCTTCGGCGAGACGCCGATCAGCCGGCGCGACTTGCTCAAGATGGCGGCGCTCGGCGGAGCGGGGCTGCTGCTCGGCGGAGCGGGCGCGGGCGGCTTGCTGACCGCCCTGGAACGAAAAGGGGCGGCGGAGAAGGACCGCCGCTACGAGGCGGTTCCTTTCTACGGCGCCCATCAGGCGGGGATCGTGACGCCGGCGCAAGATTTTGTCGTCTTCGCCGCGTTCGACCTGACGACGGATTCGATCGCGGAAGTGCGCAAGCTGTTCCGCGCCTGGACGGAAGCCGCCGCCGCGATGGCGGCCGGCGGCATGATCGGGGACGACAACGGCAACCCGAACGTGCCGCCTTCGGACACGGGCGAGGCCGCCGGCCTGCGCCCTTCGCGGCTGACGCTGACGTTCGGCGCCGGACCGTCGCTGTTCGACGGCCGGTTCGGGCTGGCGGGCAAGCGGCCTCCCGAACTGCAGGATCTGCCGGCTTTCCCGGGCGATGAGCTCCTTCCGGAGTGGACCGGCGGCGATCTGGCCGTCCAGGCGTGCGCCAACGATTTGCAGGCGGCGTTCCGCGCCGTCCGCAATCTGGCGCGCATCGCCCGGGGCAAGGCGGCGCTGCGCTGGGTGCAGGAAGGGTTCCAGCGGACGGGAGGTGCCGATCCGTCGGGCGGCACGCCCCGCAATCTGATGGGCTTCAAGGACGGCACCGGCAATCCCGACGTGACCGACGACAAGGCGATGAACGAGATCGTCTGGGTGCAGCCCGGCGACGGCCCTGCCTGGATGGCCGGGGGGACCTATATGGTGGTGCGGCGCATCCGGATACGGATCGAAGTGTGGGACCGGTCGACGCTGGCCGATCAGGAGGCGACGTTCGGCCGCCATCGGGCGAGCGGCGCCCCGCTCGGAGGCAGCGGCGAGTTCGATCCGGTCGACCTGGAGCGGCGGGGCGAGGACGGGCAGCCGCTTATCCCGATGAACGCGCATATCCGTCTGGCCAAGGCGGACGGCGTCCGCATCCTGCGCCGCTCGTATTCGTACTCCAGCGGCCTGGACCGGCGGACGGGGCAGCTCGATGCGGGGCTGTTGTTCATCGCTTTCAACCGGAGCACGGCGAAGCAGTTCGTTCCGATCCAGCGCCGGCTGTCCCGGAGCGACAAGCTGAACGAGTATATCGTGCATACGGGCAGCGCGGTGTTCGCCGTTTTTCCCGGCGTCCGGGAAGGCGGATATATCGGCGATACGCTGCTTTAGTGCGCTGCTTTAACACGGCGGAATACGGCAGAAGCAGAATACGGCAGACAAGGAGCAAACCCCGATGAAGCGATACGGAGATGCGAGCGGACGGAACAACGGGCGGCGGCACCCGCCGATGGGGCCGGCGCCGGCCGCGGCCGGCCTGGCAAGCGCGAAGCGGCCGCAGGCGGGCCGCGGGCGCCGGAGCGTCGCCGCGCTGCTGGCGCTGGCGGCGCTATGGGCCGCGCTGGCTTGCGGCACGCCGGCGGCAGCCGCGGAAAGTTCCGGTGCGCCGGCAACGGCCGCCCGCTCCGAAGCGCTGGACGCGCTGCTGCCGCTGATCGGCGGCGCGCTCGTCGACATCGGGCGCGGCGAGCATGCGGCGGCGGAGCAGGCGATCGGCGAAGCCCGGCGGCAGTGGGCGGCGCTTGGCGCTCCCGCGTCCGACCCGGCGGCCCGGGTCGATGCGGCGTTCGCCGACGCGGAGCGGGCGGTGAAAGCGTCCGCGGACGACCCCGCGGCGGCGAAGAAGGCGCTGGCCGCGCTGACGTCCGCCATCGACGCCTATAGGAAAGCGCAGCGAGGCAATGCGCCGTCCGGCCCGCAGGCGGCGAAAAGCCTGCTGCCGCAGCTAGACGGGCTGCTGGCGCACGTTAAGGCCGCCGACTGGGCGGGCGCGAATGCCGACTACCGCCGGCTGTCCAGCGGCTGGACCAAAGTCGAGCAGGCCATTCGCGGCGACAACGCGGCCGTATACGGCCGGATCGAGACGAGCCTCAGCATGCTTCGCATCGCGCTGCAGGCCGAACCGCCGCGGGCGGAGCAGGCGCAGCAGGAAGCGCAGTCGCTGGCCGATACGGTCCGCGATTACGCGGACGGCAAGCTGGCCGGCACGGACCAGGGGCAGGGCGCTTCCGGCAAGGAGCCGGCGGTGGCCGATCTGATCGCCGCGCTGGATCGGGCCGCCGCCGCCATCGAGGCGAAACGGGCGGACGAGGCGGAGGAAGCGATGCAGCAATTTATCCGCTTGTGGCCGTCGGTGGAAGGCCAGGTGTCGGTCCGCTCTCCGGCCGTCTACGGGGATATCGAGAACCGGATGACGCAGGTGTCGAGCTTGCTGCTCGCAACTCCGCCGCAATACGATCAGGCCGCAGCGCAAGCGGCCCGCATGAAAAGCGAGCTGCAGCCCCTGGCTGCGGAAGCGGACCAAGCCTATACGGCGGTGGACGCGGGGGCCGTTCTGCTGCGCGAAGGGCTGGAGGCGATTCTCGTGCTGGCGGCGTTGCTCGCCTATTTGCAGCGGACCGGCAACGAGAGCAAGCGCCGCTGGATCTGGTCCGGCGTGGGGGCCGGCCTTTTGGCCAGCGGCGCCCTGGCGTTGCTGTTGACGTATGCCGTCTCGAAGGCGGCGTCGGGCGGCGCGCGCGAGACCGTCGAGGGCGTCGCCGGACTGGCGTCCGTCGCGCTCATGCTGACGGTCGGCAACTGGCTGCACGGCAAAGCCAATCTCAAGGCATGGAACGCCTACATCGACCGCACGATGAGCGCGGCGCTGAAGCGCGGCAGCCTGTGGTCGCTGCTGGCGGTCGCTGCGCTGGCGATCGCGCGCGAAGGGGCGGAGACGACGATTTTCATCATCGGCATGGCGCCTTCGATCGCGCCGGGCCAGCTGGCGCTCGGCATCGGCGCCGCTTTCGCGCTGCTGGCCGTCATCGGCTACGCCATCGTCAAGCTCAGCGCGAAGCTGCCGATTCGCCCGTTCTTCCTGACGGCGACGGCGCTCATCTACTATCTCGTCTTCCGTTTTCTCGGGGAGAGCATCCACGCGCTGCAGGTGTCGGGCGCGCTGCCGGCGCACACGGCGCCGGCCGTTCCGCCGATCGACGCGCTCGGCGTGTTCCCGACGTGGGAGACGCTCGTTCCGCAGCTTCTGTTGCTGGCTTATATCGCGGGGCGCCTCGTCATGAGCCGCCTGCGCGCCGCCCGGCTGTCGGAAGCCCGTCACGCCCGCTGATCGAAGCCGCGGCCTTGGCGGCATAGAGAAAGAGGCTGTCCCAACTGAACGGGACAGCCTCTTTCCATGCGTCTTACGGCAGCACGTTGCCCGCCGCGCGGAAAATCTCGTACCATTCTTCCCGCGTCAGATGGACTTCGCTCGCCTTGATGCAATCCTTCAGCCGGCCGATGTTCATCGTGCCGGTCACCGGCTGCATGCGCGCCGGATGGCGCAGCAGCCACGCCAGGGCGATCGTCGTGTTGCTCACCCCGTACTTGGCGGCGATCTCGTCGATTTTCCGGTTCAATTCAGGGAATTTGTCGCTCCCCAGGAAAACGCCTTCGAAAAATCCGTATTGGAACGGCGACCACGGCTGGATCGTAATGTCGTGCAGCCGGCAGAAATCGAGCACGCCGCCGTCGCGGTTCACCGCGGCGTCGTTCTCCATATTGACGTTGAGTCCGCTGGAGATCATGGTGGCGTTGGTGATGCTGAGCTGCAGCTGGTTGGCGACGATCGGCTGCTTCACGAACTTCTTCAGCAGCTGGATCTGCATCGGGTTCTGGTTGGAGACGCCGAAATGGCGGACTTTGCCCGAACGTTCCAGAATGTCGAAAGCTTCCGCGACCTCTTCCGGCTCGACGAGCGCATCCGGCCGGTGCAGGAGCAGCACGTCCAGATAATCGGTTTTCAGCCGCTTCAGGCTGCCGTCCACCGCTTCCAGAATGTGCTCCTTGGAAAAGTCGAACATCCCTTTCCGGATGCCGCACTTGGACTGCAGAATAATTTTCTCGCGAACGTCCGCATTCATATGTACGGCCTCGGCGAAAATCTCCTCGCACGTTCCCCCGCCGTAAATGTCCGCGTGGTCGAAGAAATTCGCGCCTTCTTCCAGCGCCGTCTGGACAAACCGCTCGGCTTCGGCCTTGCTGAGCGAATTGATGCGCATGCAGCCGACCGCCACGACCGGCACTTCCAAGTTGCTCGTTCCAAGCTTCATCGTTCTCACGACCCATGCCCTCCTATCGGTCATCGAAAATGAACCTATTTTATTCGTACAAGACCCATTATACACTTTTCTGCGGGCCGTCGGAAAAGATTTGTCTTCCGATTCGGGAACCGCCCGCGCCCGAAGGTAAAAATATTTTCAAATCGGTCATTTTCATTTCTTACTTCGCGGCGGGGAGATTCGTTACGATGGTACGAGAACCAACGCGGATGAGGTGCGGGAGATGAACAACAGGAGAAGCAAAAGGACGCCAAGACCGGGACGCGCGCGCAGGGAGAACCTGGCGGGGTGGATCTTCATCGCCCCGATGCTGATCGGCTTGACGGTGCTGACCGTCATTCCGACGATCATTACGCTCATCCTCAGCTTCGCCGACTGGAGCTTCATTGCCGGAATCGACAAGATCCGGTTCGTCGGGCTGGACAACTACGCGAAGCTGCTCAAGGACGACGTATTCCGCATTTCGCTGAGAAACAATCTGATCCTGCTGCTGGTCGTGCCGGTCCAGATGATCGTCTCGCTCGTTCTGGCCGTCATCATCGACCGGGTCGTCTACCTGAAAAATTGGTTTAAAGCGGTGTTCTTCCTGCCGTACATTTCGAGCATCGTCGCCGTGGCGATCGTGTTCCAGCTGCTGTTCCACCCTTCTTACGGGCCGATCAACAAATTTCTTGCGGCCGCCGGCGCGAAGCATCCTCCGCTCTGGCTGGCGGACGTCCATTATGCCCTTCCGTCCGTCATGATGATCATGGTGTGGGTCGGCATCGGATTCTGTTCAAGCAGCATTTCGGCGTTTCTCCCGGCCGTTTCGTGTAGCGGGCGGAAGTTTCGAGCTATAACGAAGCGTCACAAGCGCAAACGTTCTGCCGAGCGTGGCATACAGGCTTCCGGCCAACCGGCTGACCGGGTTCAGCGCGGCGGGATTCAGGTAGCCGTTCCGGTACACGTCGCCTTCGACTCGAAACCGGACGACGCGCACGATCAGCAGATCCGCGGCGGGCGACGCCTCCGTCCCGCCCACCGGCAATGCCTGCTCTAGCTTGCAATCCATTCTGACCTTCGCTTCCGCGATACCCGGGACGGCGACCGCTTCGCCCGGTTCCAGCGCAAACCGGGTCAGCGCAATTTCGCTTTCCGACGGCGGCCGTTCTGCTTGCCGGCGCCCTGCTCTCGCTCAAGTGGATCGGCTGGCGGAACGGCAGGCGTTAACGCGTACGGAAATTGTTCCGATGCCGGGCTTCTCATGGCCGGTCTGGCAGCTTGGCCTTGTCGAAATCGGGCATCGCGGCCAACAGCCAGCTCTTTCTTGCTTGCGCGGCAGCATCCAATCCGGGCGTTTGATAGGCCAATGGCGCGCTGCTCTCCGCCAATTCCCGAAGCAAGTCGAGCAAGGCCGCCCCCCAAATGCGGCGCTCTTCCGGAGGAACAGCCGGCAATTCCGGATAGTAATGCAAAAAGGTTTGCCGCAGGATAAAGTCGATTATGTTCAAATCCGCTCTCAGACCGGCGATGTCGGCCTGGTTGAGCCGCTCTTCCGGAATGCCTTCCTCCGTATAGGCCGCAAATTGTTGTTCGCTTATTTCCCCCTTCTTCCACATGATCCATAACCCGACCCAGTCATACACCGTTTTGAAATCGGCGGGCAAAGCGGCGTCCAACTCGGGTTCGGGATGATCGAGCGACACGATATAGTCCCGGCCGAATTTGGAAAGACGAACATTTCCTTTCAGGCCGATCCAGCGCATCGCCAAGAGCGCCCCCGTTTTGACGGAAGGGGCGACTTCCGGGTTGCGGCAAATGCGCCGCAGCAGCGTTTCGCTCTTCGGTTCGGGGAGACAGGCCAGTATTTCTATGGCAGAAGCGGCCATCGCCGGATGATTCGCCCAGCCGGCCACATATTGAACAGCTTCGTCCGGCAGCATATCCTTCAATATATCCAGCGAAATCGACTGATCTGCCTGCGCCTCCAGGGTAAGCCGTTCCTCGTCGTGCCGCGGGCTGGACGACGCCGATTCCCGAACGATTGCGCGAATTTGGGAGACAAGCCCGGTCAGCTTTTGCTTCTCCGCGGGAGTCGCGCCTTTTTTCCGGGAAACCAGAAGCAGCCATTGAAGGAGCGTATCGACGTCGTTCTGAAACGTGTGGCATGCCATAGCGGCGAGTTCATCGCTATAACCGGCCCCGGATAACGCGTACCGGGCGAGCGCCGTTCGAACTTCCTTTTCGGCTCGCATGAAATGAAAAGCAAACGCCAGTCCTTCCCAAGCGGCTCTGTTGTTTTCGTCTGCCAACAGCGCCGTGTAAAACTGATTGGCCGCTTTGCCGTAAGCGCCGTCTTCCATCGCCGCCAAGCCGCTTGTGCCGATAAGATTCGTTCTGAAATCGCGCATCCCATTCTACTCCTTTTTTCCTGATGGCCGGAACAACCCGCTTATCGCCTCATACCACTGACGCCATTCCGGAGAAGCCTGCGCCAGCAGCGGATGGGACTCAAGCGGTTTGCCTGCCTGCTCGTTCGATACGGCGCCCGACGCCGGTGAGACGGGGGATCCGCCAGACTTCCCGTGCCTGGCCGCCTTCGCCTTCATTCGGTCCCGCTTGCGCTTGGACATGCAGAACGCCTCCTTTAGTCTCGCACCCATTCGCGACGAAGGGCGAACAACTCCTTCAGCTCGTCGGTCGTCAGCTCCGTAATCCAATGCTCGCCGCTGCCGATAATTTGCGAGCTGAGCTGTTTTTTGCGCGCGATCATCTCGTCGATCCGTTCCTCCAAGGTGCCGAGCACCACGAATTTGTGCACCTGCACATCGCGGGTTTGCCCGATCCGGTACGCCCGGTCGGTCGCCTGCTCCTCCACGGCCGGATTCCACCACCGGTCGTAGTGAAACACATGGTTCGCAGCGGTCAGGTTCAGTCCCGTTCCGCCGGCTTTCAGCGACAGCACGAGAAATCCGTAATCCGCCCGTCCGGTCCCCGCTTGCTTGCGGCGCTGAAACCGTTCGACCATCCGGTCGCGCTCTTCTTTGCCCACCCCGCCGTGAAGGAAATCGACCGCGCAGCCGAACGCCTGCTCGATGGCCTTCCGTATCAGCTCTCCCATTTCGACATACTGTGTAAAAATAATGCCCTGTCCGTCCTCGTCCAGCACTTCCTCCGCCATTTCCAGCAACCGCTGAAGCTTGTGCGACTTGTCGGCGCCGGTTCCGGCATCCTGGCGGTTTCCTTTCTCCCCGTCGGCCAGCGCCGGATGGTCGCATATCCTCTTCAGCCTGCCCAATGTCGCGAGGATCAGCCCCCGTCTTTCCATCGGCTCCAGCCGGTCGATCCGCTCCAGCATATTTTGCAGTTCCAGCTCGTACAGCGCTCCTTGCTCCACCGTCAACGGCACATAGACCATATTTTCGTTTTTGTCCGGCAATTCCAGCTGAATGGCCGGATCGTTCTTCACCCGGCGCAGCAGAAAAGGACGGATCAATCGCTGCAATTGGCCGGAATGTTCCTGACGCTTCGGATCGTCCGAAGCTTCGGAAGCTTTGTCCAGCCACCCGTACCGCTTCTGGAAGCCGGATAAAGTGCCCAAATAGCCCGGATTGATGAAATCGAAAATCGTCCACAACTCGCTCAGCCGATTCTCCACCGGCGTGCCCGTCAGCGCGATCCGATGGTCCGCCTGCAGGCTGCGAACGGCGAGCGACTGTTTGCCGTGCGGGTTTTTGATGTTTTGCGCTTCATCGATGCATACGGCGGTCCACTGCAACTCCCGCAAAGTTTCTCGGTCCGCATGCGCCAGCGAATAGGAGGTGATGACCAGATCCGCGCCGGATGCGGCGTCCCGAAATTCCGAAGAAGCGGCGCGCCTGGCGCCATAGTGCAAATAGACGCGCAAACCCGGCGCAAACCGTTCGAGTTCCTTCTGCCAATTGCCGAGCACGCTGGTGGGGCATACGATGAGCGCCGGTCTTTGCAGCTCGCCCCTTTCTTTCAACTCCACAAGATACGTGATGAATTGCAGCGTTTTGCCGAGCCCCATATCGTCCGCCAGACAGGCGCCGAAACCGGTGCGCCGCAGCAGGAGGAGCCAGTTCGCGCCCGCGGCCTGATAGTTCCGCAGAACCGGCTTCAGGCCGGCCGGCGGCGAATATTCCTCCCGCGACCGGCGCTCGAGCAGTTCGATGAGTTCCCTGGCCTGATCGTTCAACCGGACTTCCCAGCGAACGACGGGCTCCTGCCCGTCCTTGGCGCCGGAGTCCTGCTGTTCCGTTGCCGACTCGCGGCCGCCCGACAGATACAGCTCGACGACTTCGGAAAGCGTGAGCGTTTCTTTCCTGCTCATCCGCTGGAAAAACTTCCGAAACGACCGGACCCAGGACGGATGAAGCAATACCCACTGTTCCCCCAGTCGAATGAAGCGGCGATTGTTCCGGACCGCTTCGTGAAACACCGCGACGTCGATCTCCGCTCCGCCGATCGATACTTTCCAATCGAAAGCGAGCAGCTGCTCCGCCCCCAATAAACCGGAGGCGTTCGCGGAAGGCTTGAGCTGAGACACGGCTGCCGGCCTTGTATTCAGCAGTTCTTTCCACCAAGGCGGCAAATAAATGGGCACGCCGGCGGACATGAGACGCTCGCTGCCGGACTCCACAAATTCCCAGACTTGCTCTTCGTCCATGTCTTCTTCAAGCGCCTCATACCATAATCGCCAGCGCTTCGCTTTGCGGGAGATCGCGGCAGCGGCCGCTTCCTTCGCCCAGGCCGCGGGCAGCTGCGTTCCCTTCGCCGGACGGCCGTCCCATTCGAAAGCGTATTGGATTTCCGGGTTGGCGCGATCCGCAAGCACGGGCCGCAGCCGCCATGGCAGACCTTCTTCCGGCGGGTCCTCTAATCGCAAACCGATCGTGTAAGGCGTTCCTTCGCTTCGAAAACCGGTCTGCTCCCAGAAGAGTTCTTCCTCTTCTGCGGCAGCGACGGCCCCGGAGACGGCAAGCGGCACGGCGGCCGGATGAGCGTCCGTCAACGATTTCCAGGCGCTCGATGCCGGCCCCGGCGCCGAAGCTAGCTCCTTCAGCACCGCATCCAGCTGCCGGTCCAGGCGGTCCCAGCCGAAGCGAGCGCATCGGGCGGCAAATGCCGGATCCGGATGCGCCTCGTCGTCCCGCAGCAATCGCCACGCAGCGTGCGTGCGCGCCGTGTCCGGATCGGTGCGCAGTCCGGGCACGAACCACCCGTTGGCAAGCGCCGCTTGCAGCAACTCGGCCTCTTCCCGGCGTTCTTCGAAGCCGCTGTCCCACTCCACGCCCCTTCCATGCTGCAGAAGGCCGGGTTCGGCCCAATACCGGACGGCTTCCCAAGCCGGAAGCACAATGCCGAAGCGCCCTTCGCGCTTCATCTCCTCCAGCATCGTCCCGTAATACGATTCCGGGTGCCAGAAAAACAACTCCAGCTTGAAAAGGTTCAACCCTCCGTCATGCAGCTGGTCCCAGTCGCAGCCGACAAAAAAACGCCCATCCTCCAGCTTTTCGACGGTCACTCTCCGTTTCTCCGGTAAGGTCAAGGAATGATTCCCCCCCTTTCCAATTCTTCCCTGAGCGCTTTCAGACGGGAGTAACGGGCCATCAAGCGGTTCGTAAACACCCTCCACAGATCCTCGCGCTTCATCCGGGCATACAACGTTTTTAATTGCCGCAAATGGCCCACGGCTGCCTTGTAACCGTTGCGGTTGCGCTCCTCGATCCACTGTTCGGCTTGAAGATGGTGGAATGGAAGCAGCGCTTCCGGCGCCTTCTTCGCGGCGGCTTCATACCCGTCCGAATGCTGCGGATCTTGTCTGACCGCCACATGCAGATCGATCCATCCGGCATAATCCCCTTCCTGCAGCATCCAGCGGGCGTATATTGTGAAGGAGGCGGGCAGCAGCTCGCGCAGCAGATGGCGGCGCAGCTCCTTGATCCGTCCGCGCTCCTCGGTTGCCTCCGCCATACGATCCCACATTTTTAAAAAGTCCTGCACAAGAGTAGCTTGGCTTGCGATCTGCGGCTTCAGCCAATCGAGCCATAGCCGCATTCTGTCCCATTGCCGGTTGCGCTGGGCTTGATGCAAATAGAAGAAAAAGACGCCGACCTCTTTGCTCTGGTGTCCGTCCCAAAGCTCGTCCAAATACGAGATAGCGGCCGCGTCTCCTTGTTCCAGCAGGATCAGGTGGGCCAGCGCAACCTTTGTTCGCAAGCGGAGCACGCCCGGGCGGACTTTGCCGATTTCGCTTTCAAGCCGTTCGCGTTCCCGCCTGATCCATTCGCGCGCCGGACTCAACTGGTTCCATACAAACCGGTAAACGTCCAGCCAGGGGGTGATCGAATTTTCGTCGGCGAAAGCGTATTCTCCCAATATTTGCGCCAATCCTTCAACGTGCCGATTCCCGTCTTCGTGCGCAAGCCATTCGGGCAGATTCAGGCTGCGCGCTTCATCGACGAAATTTTGGATCAGCACTTTCTGTACGTCGAGCCATGCCTTCCAGTCCCAGGCGGGATGCGCGGAACGATCCGACAGGCGCATCGCATACAACAACCCGTGCACCCGGTACAGCGACCGGAGCTCATGCTCGTCCCACCCGTCGGCGATATGAAGCAACTGGTGTTCGACCCACTTCAAGAAAAGAGCCGGAGGGTGGCTGTAAGTCGCCATGCGCTCGTTGAAAATCCGATGCCACTTGCGGTATCCGTCATTGGGGGAAGGTTCCTTCGCTCCGGAAAGCCGGCCTGCGGTTCCGCCGGTCGTCCGATCGCCGCGCCCGGCCACAGGTGGCGCAATCGATGCTGCCATCTCCCGCTGCGCTTGCGTTGCCGAATGGCTTCTATCCAACAAACCTTGTTTTCGCAAAAAAGACTGCACGCTGATGTTGCGCGAGAACAGGGCGTCCAAAATAACCGCTGCCATATGGCTGCAGCTCCCCGCTTCGCGGCAGCTGCAGCGGCTGTAAGGGAGGAAGCCGAAATCGACGACGGTTATGCAAACTGCACTCGTATCTTTCACTTCCGCAGTGTAGACTTTGCTTTGTTTCCATTCGCCCCTTTTCACGCTGCCCGACTGAAACAACCGGATCCCTTCGAGAATGGTCCCGGGCTGCATAAGGCCGCGCATTTGCTTGGCCATTCCACGCTCGGTCTCTTCCGTCCACTTTCCGTTCAGCCAGTCCGTCACTTCGCCATCACCGCTTTCCGCCAATCATCGTTCGCCCGGCTTCGATCGCCGCATCTCAAGCAACTTTATCGTATCATATATGAAAATAACCGGACAATCTTCCGGCGGGCATTCGCGGTCCCTTCCACGGAACTGCAAGCATTTCGTGTTGCTCCGCGCGCTTTCGCCCTTCAGAGGCCGCAGGCGATCCCTTATTTTAAGGACCCGTGCGCTGTGTTATAATCAGTTACAAACAGACGGGGAGGTGCCTTGCCGATGAGTCAGCGGAAACGCGCGGCCGCGAACCGGCGCCCCAAAGTCATTCCGTTTTCCCTGGACGCCACGTTTTTCTTCGAGCGGGCCGTGCAGTCGCTGGATCGTTTCCATTACGACAAGGCATTGAAATATTTCAAGCTGGCGGTGGAGTATGAGCCGGACAACCCGGTCAACCACTGCAATATGGCGGGAATTTTGTCGGAAATGGGCCGTTACGAGGAATCCAACGTCGTGCTGCGCTCCGTCCTCGACAAAATCGATCCGGCGATGACGGAATGCTACTACTATCTGGCGAACAACTACGCGAATATGGAACTGTACGAAGCGGCGGAAGAAGCGCTGGTCCGCTATCTCGAGAACGATCCGGACGGCCAGTTCCTGGAGGAAGCCGACGAGCTCCTGGATCTGCTGCATTACGAGCTGAACCGGCCGGCGCAGATCCGGACGATCAAATCGCGCGAGCATATGTACAATCACGATAAAGCGCGCGAGCTGCTGGAAGCGGGCCGGTTCGCCGAGGCGGTCCGCATCCTGGAGGATCTGGTCGAGCGGGAGCCGAATTTCCTGGCGGCACGCAACAACCTGGGGCTGGCTTACTATTATATGGGCTTGTTCGACAAGTCGGTGAAGACGATCACCGAAGTGCTGGAGGCGGAGCCCGGCAATTTGCACGCCCTGTGCAATCTCGCCATCTTTTACCAACATGCGGGCGAACGGGAGAAGCTGCAGCAGCTGTTGAACCTGCTTCGCAAGACGGTACCGTTCCACCCCGAGCACGTGTTCAAGCTGGCGACGACGCTCGGCATCGTCGGCGAGCACCGGGAAGCCTACAAGCATTTCCGCCGCCTGCTGAAGACCGGCGAGCTGTCCGGCGAGCCCAGCCTGCACCACTTCACCGCGGTCGCCGCAGCCAACATCGGCCGCTTCGACGAAGCCGAGCGCTGCTGGCGCCAAGCCCAGCGGCTCGATCCGGAATCGTCCGTGCCGAAGTTTTACCTGAGCAAGCTGGAGAAAGTGCGCAGCGGCGAAGAGGAGCCGCCGTCGCATTATCATTACCATCTGCCGTTCGAAGAGCAATTCCGGCAGTGGGACCGCCATCCCGAGATGGTGCAAGCCGCGCTCAAGCGGGATCCGCTGATTCGCTCGTCGTTCTTCTGGGCGCTGCGCCACGGCGACCGGAAGACGAAGATGCAGGTCATCCAGGCGCTCGGCCTGGTCGCCGACGACGAAGTGATCGAAGCGCTGAAGGCGTTCCTGGTTGATCCGGAGGAAGAGGACGAACTGAAGCGCGTGGCGGTGCTGGTGCTGCGGTCGGTCGGCGTGCAGGACGCGCTTGACGTCACTTTCGGCGGCCGCAAGCTGACGCTGGAGGCCCGCCGCCGCTCGGCGAAGCTGCCGGTATGGGACGGCGCCTGGCAAGCGGTGCTGGAGAAGGCGCTGGAGAGCATGTCGGGTCGGTACGACGTCATTCAGCAGCACGACATGATGACGCTGTGGGTCGATTTCATCTCGCGCGTCTATCCGGATGTGCCGAAGCTGCACAAGCCGGCGGGATGGGCGGCCGCGCTCGAATATTGGACGGCCAAGATGCATCGAAGGGCGATTACATACGCCGATCTGGTCAGCCGCTACGGCGTGTCGCAGGCCAGCATCAGCCGGTACGCGAACCGGATTGATGAGGCTTGCGGAATTCGGGAAAAACTGGACTTGACGCAAAAGTCGTTCCCGTAAAGACGGCTCCGCGCGGTCGCGCAATCTGCCGCAGACGAAAAGGAGGAATCACCATGCACAAAAGCATCATCATCGGAACCGGCCCGGCCGGTCTGACGGCAGCCATCTACCTGGCCCGCGCCAATCTGAATCCGCTTGTGATCGAAGGCCCGGAACCGGGCGGCCAGCTGACGACGACGACGGAAGTCGAGAATTTCCCCGGATTCCCGGAAGGCATCCTGGGACCGGATTTGATGGCGAACATGCGCAAGCAGGCCGAGCGTTTCGGCGCGACGTTCCGCACCGGCTGGGTGAACGCCGCGGACCTGTCGAAGCGCCCGTTCACCCTGCAGCTGGAAGGCGGCGAATCGCTGCAGGCCGAGACGATCATCATCTCCACCGGCGCGTCGGCGAAATATTTGGGCATTCCCGGGGAACGGGAAAACGTCGGCCGCGGCGTCAGCACTTGCGCCACCTGCGACGGCTTTTTCTTCCGCGGGAAGAAAATCATCGTCGTCGGCGGCGGGGATTCCGCGATGGAGGAAGCGACCTTCCTGACCCGCTTCGCGTCGGAAGTGACGATCGTTCATCGCCGCAGCGAGTTGCGCGCCTCCAAGATCATGCAGGAGCGCGCGCGCAGCAACGCCAAGATCCGCTGGGCGCTGAACCGCACGCCGCTGGAAGTGGTGTCCGGGGAGAACGGCATCGCCGGACTGAAAGTGCGCAACAACGAAAGCGGCGCCGAGGAGACGATCGAGACGGAAGGGCTGTTCGTCGCCATCGGGCATACGCCGAACACGAAGTTTCTCGGCGGCCAGATCGAAACCGACGAGCTCGGCTACATCAAAGTGAAGCCCGGCACGTCGGAGACGAACATTCCCGGCGTCTTCGCCTGCGGCGACGTGCAGGACCACAGGTACCGCCAGGCGGTGACCGCGGCGGGAAGCGGCTGCATGGCGGCGCTCGACTGCGAGAAATTTCTGGAAGGACAGCCTATTCAGGACTGGAGCCAAATCCTGTAAAACCGGCTTGGCGGATATTGAGCAGGCATCGTTGCCGATGTAGCGGCCCGGGCTTGCGGCCGCCGGATGTGCATAGACGCGGATGTGCATAGACGGCGCGAGACGCGCTTTCCGGCCCCGTGCCGGCCGGCACGGTCCCGCTCCGTTCCGGGCGCCCCTTCTCTTGACCGGGAGGGGGCGTTCGCTTATAGTTGGTTAAGTAGAAGGGTTGAATCCATTTGCATTCGAGGTGCCTGGAATGTCTGAGAAAGTGTACGTAGGAGTCGATGTCGGCGGAACCGCGATCAAGGCGGGAATCTGCGATGCGAACGGCAATCTGCTCCATACGTTCGAGGGACCGACGGAAACCGATCAGGGGACGGACCGGATTTTGAGCAACATGGCGAAATACGCCCGGCAAGTCGTGGCCGAGACGAACTACGGATGGGATCAGGTCGAAGGCGTCGGGGTCGGCATCGCCGGGTTTCTGGACATTCCGAAAGGCATTGTCATATTCTCCCCGAATCTTCCGCTGGAGCATGTTCCGCTGAAAGCGAAGCTGGAAGAGGCGTTGCAGGTGCGCGTCGCCGTCAACAACGACGCCAACGTGGCCGCGCTTGGCGAAGCCTGGGGCGGCGCCGGCCGCGGCGTGCACAGCTGCGTCTGCTATACGCTCGGCACGGGGGTCGGCGGCGGCATCGTCGTCGGCGGCCGCCTGATCGAAGGGTATACCGGCATGGGCGGGGAAATCGGGCATATGTCGATCGTCGCCGACCTGGAGGCGATTCAATGCGGCTGCGGCAAGATGGGATGTCTGGAGACGGTCTCGTCGGCGACCGGCATCATCCGCATGGGCCGGGACGCGGTGCAGCGCGGCGACCGGACTTCGCTGTCGCTGATCGAGAACTTGACCGCCAAAGACATCTTCGATGCGGCCAAAGCCGGGGATGAGGTGGCGCAGCGAATCGTCGCCCGGGCGGCGTTCTATCTGGGCAAATCGATGGCGGCGGTGGCGGTCATCGTCAATCCGCAGCGCTTTATTATCGGCGGCGGCGTGGCCAAAGCCGGCGAGTTTCTGTTGGCGCAGGTGCGCGAAGTGTTCCAGAAATACACGCAGGATACCGCCAAAGCCGGCGTTGACATCGTGGCTGCCGAGCTGGGCAACAACGCCGGCGTCGTGGGCGCGGCCGGCTTGATCGCCCAAGCCTAGCGAAACGCGTCTCGGGCGCCTGTTCCGCCGGGACGAATCGTCCGCCGGTTCGGGCGTCCCTTGGCTTGCGGGGCGGTTAAGCGGCCGAATGACGCGGTCGGGCCGGGCGGTTGAAGCGAACGGGAGGGGGAAGCAGGATGGAGACCGTGATCGCGACGAAACCGACGTTGGTCATTATCACCGGCATGTCCGGAGCGGGCAAGACGATTGCGGTGCAGAGCATGGAGGACCTCGGATTTTTCTGCGTCGACAATCTGCCGCCGGTGCTCATTCCCAAATTCGCCGAGCTGATCGAGCAGTCGCAGGGCCGCATCGGCAAGGTGGCGCTCGTCATCGATCTGCGCGGACGGGAATTTTTTACCGCATTGTCGGAATCGCTCGGCTACATTCGGGAACACTATACCATCCGCTACGAAATCCTGTTCCTTGACGCCACGGATTCGGTGCTCGTGCAGCGCTACAAGGAAAGCCGCCGCCGCCATCCGCTTGCGGCGGACGGCATACCGCTCGAGGGGATCCAGCTGGAGCGGAAGCTGCTGGAAGACCTGAAGGGCTGGGCCAATCAGGTCATCGACACGAGCACGCTGAAGCCTGCCGAGCTGAAGGAGAAAATCGTCGCGCGGTTTACCGACTTGGAGCGGCGCGCGTTCTCCGTCAATCTCATCTCGTTCGGATTCAAGTACGGGGTGCCGATCGACGCCGATCTCATCTTCGACGTCCGCTTCCTGCCCAACCCGCATTATGTCGATCAATTGCGGCCGAAAACGGGCCAGGACCCCGAAGTGTACGAATACGTGATGAAATGGCCGGAGACGCAGACGTTTCTGGCGAAGCTGCTCGACATGCTTCATTTTCTCATTCCGCAATACCATAAGGAAGGCAAGAGCCAGCTTGTCATCGGCATCGGCTGCACCGGCGGCAAGCACCGTTCGGTCGCCCTGGCGGAATATCTCGGTCGGGTGCTCGGGGCAAGCGAGACGGAAACGGTGCGGATCAATCACCGGGACGCGGAGCGCGAACGGCATGGATGAGCTGGAGCGGGTCCAGCCGCACCCGATCGCCGTCCGCCGTCCGCGCATCGTCGTCGCCGGCGGCGGGACGGGATTGTCCGTCATGCTGCGGGGGCTCAAGATGATGCCGCTCGACATCACCGCCATCGTCACGGTCGCCGACGACGGAGGCAGTTCCGGCATTCTGCGCGAGGAACTGCAAATCCCGCCGCCGGGCGACATCCGCAACGTGCTGACCGCGCTGGCCGACACGGAGCCGCTTCTGGCCGACGTGCTGTCCTACCGGTTCAGCAACGGCACCGGCCTGGCCGGACACAGCCTGGGCAATTTGATCCTGGCGGCGATCACCGATATCGCCGGCGATTTCGTCACCGGCGTCCGCGAGCTGAGCCGCGTGCTGGCCGTGCGGGGCCGCGTGCTGCCGGCCGCGGGGCAGGCGATCGTGCTGAAGGCGGAGCTGCAGGACGGCACCGTCGTCGCCGGCGAGTCGGCCATCCCGCATGCGGGGCAGAAGATCCGCCGCGTCTTCATCGAGCCGGCCGGCGTCGAGCCGCTTCCCGAAGCGGTGGAAGCGATCGCGGAAGCCGACGCCATTCTGATCGGGCCGGGCAGCCTGTACACGAGCATCATGCCGAATCTGCTCGTGCCGAAGCTGGCGGCGGCGATCCGGGCTTCGCAGGCGGTCAAAATTTTCGTCTGCAACGTCATGACGCAGCCGGGGGAGACCGACGGCTACTCCGTAAGCGACCATCTGGATGCCATCCATGCCCACGTCGGGCATCATCTGTTCGATTATGTCATCGTCAACGACGGGGACATTCCGCCCGAGGTGCAGGAGCGGTATGCGGAGCAGGGCGCCAGACCGGTCCGCCTCGACCTGGAGGAGACGGAGCGACGCGGCTGCAAAGTCATTGCCGACCGGCTCGTGAAGTTCCGGACCTATTTGCGGCACGACGCCGTCAAGCTCAGCCGGCATATTTACCGGCTGGTCGAGGAATCGATGTTGCGGAAGGGGTGAGCGGCCGTGTCTTTCGCGGCGCAGACCAAAAAGGAGCTGACGCTGGTCGAAGCGGAAGCCTGCTGCGACCGGGCGGAACTGTCCGCGCTCATACGGATGAACGGGACGGTGCAGCTGTCGAACAAGCGGGTCGTGCTGGACATCTCCACCGAGAACGCGGCGATCGCCCGCCGGATCTACACGCTGCTCAAGCGTCATTACGGCGTGTCGACCGAACTGCTCGTACGCAAGAAAATGCGGCTAAAGAAGAATAATGTATATGTCGTCCGAATTCCGGCCGGCGTCGAGCCGCTGCTGCAGAGCCTCGCCATCGTCACGGAGGGCTTTCAGTTCCACCCCGGCATCGACAAGGACATCATCCGCAAGCCGTGCTGCAAGCGGGCGTATTTGCGGGGCGCGTTTCTGGCCGGCGGGTCGGTCAACAATCCGGAAGGATCGTCGTACCATCTGGAGATTTCGTCGATGTACGAAGGGCACTGCCAGGCGCTGGTCGAACTAGCCAACCGGTTTCACCTCAACGCGAGATGCATCGAGCGGAAGAAAGGGTTCGTGCTGTACATCAAGGAAGGCGAGAAAATCATCGAATTCCTGAGCATCATCGGCGCGCACCAGGCGCTGTTCAAGTTCGAGGACGTCCGCATCATGCGGGACATGCGCAATTCCGTCAACCGCATCGTCAACTGCGAGACGGCCAACCTGAACAAGACGATCAGCGCGGCGGTCCGCCAGATCGACAACATCAAGCTGCTGCAGCAAAAAGTCGGGCTCGAGAATTTGCCGGACAAGCTGCGCGAGGTGGCGGAAATCCGGCTGCAGCACCCGGACATGAACCTGAAGGAAGTCGGCGATTTGCTCAAAGGCAAAGTCAGCAAGTCCGGCGTCAACCACCGTCTTCGCAAAATCGACGAGTGGGCGGAAAAAATCCGGAACGGCGGAGCATAACGAGTGGCGCGAACGATCCGTTCAATGTTATAATGATTGTGATAAAGTGCACGGACATTCCCGCTTAAGCGGGAGGACTATGATTGGGGGTATCCGTTTTATGACGAGACAGCCGGTAATTGTGCGGCTAAAAACGGGGCTTCACGCCAGGCCGGCGGCTCTTTTCGTACAGGAAGCCAATAAATTTTCTTCCGACGTTTATGTGGAGAAAGACGACAAGAAAGTGAACGCCAAGAGCATCATGGGCATCATGAGCCTGGCCATCAGCTCCGGTACGGAAGTCGCCATAAGTGCGGAAGGTTCGGACGCAGAGCAAGCTGTAAACGCTTTAGTGCAGCTGGTCAGCAAGGAAGAGCTGGAGAACCAGTGATTCGCCGCCGCGCGGAAAGCTCCCGCAAGGGGGCTTTTTTCAGTAGTGCGAAAAATAGCGGAACACAGTTCCTTTATTTAGCCGCAGCGGGGCTGAATTGGCGAAATAGCGGAACACAGTTCCTTTATTTGACTGCAACGGGGGTAAATTGACGAAATAGCGGAACGCTGTTCCTTTATTTGACTGCAACGGGGGCAAATTGACGAAATAGCGGAACACAGTTCCCTTATTTGGCTGCAACGGAGGTAAATTGGCGAAATAGCGGAACTCAGTTCCCTTATTTGTGCCACAGTGGGGCTGAATTGACGAAATAGCTGAACTCAGTTCCTTTATTTGTGCCGCGGTGACGGTACGGGGAATCCGGAGGACGGAAAATGGGGCTGGAGAGGGGTGGCAGAAGAACGGGATGCCGACGCAACTCGAACACAACGCCCTGCGGGCGGACGCGAAAAGGTGCGTGCAATGCGGGGAGCTGAAGCCGCTGGCGGAATTCCGCCGCAGAAGCGGCGCGAAGGCCGGGTCCGGCAAGCGCCGGGGCACGTGCCGGGACTGCCGGCGGCGGATGGCGGCGCGAGAGACGGAACCGGCGCGCGTTACGCCGAAGGCCGCCGCGCCGGAGGCGGCGGGGCCGCGCAAGAAGCGCCGCAGGCGGAAGCGGCGGGGCGGCCGGGAGGCGCAGCTGCATGCGCAGCCGACTGCCGCGGCGCCGGCGCCGGCCCGGCCGGACCCGATCGATCCGTGGGACGCGTCGGCGCTGCGGCCGACCCGGCGGGGCTTCATCCGCATGCGCGGCAAAACCGACAACGGCCGGCGCTGGTACCAGGAGGTCGCCCCGGAACTGGCGGCCACGCTCGTGCGTGAGCGGGCGGCCGTCGTCGTGAACCGGCACACGATCCGCCGGCTCTATAGCAACAAGGAGTTTCGCCAGCTCATTTTGACGCGGGACGGCTATACGTGCCGCTTCTGCGGCCAATACGGCGATACGATCGACCATCTGCTCCCCCGGGCCAAAGGCGGCCATACGACGCCGGTCAACTGCGTCTGCGCCTGCAGCGCGTGCAATCAGTCGAAAGCGGACCGGGACCTGGGCGAATTCATCGACGCTTCGGACTGACGGGCGGACGCCATTGGCTGCAGCTGCAACCTTTTGAAATCCACGCGCGTCCAGAAAGGGAATGGAAAAATCATTCATTTCAAGGAGCGTTGAACGAATGAAGGCGGGGAAAATGCAGTTGACGCTGCTGGCGGCGGCGGTTGTAATCGCGGGATGGCTCGGCTTCGGCGGCGACGGCGGCCATGCGTCCGCGGAAACGAGCGGAACGGCCGCGCCCGCGGCGGCGGCCCATACGATTACCGTGCAGGCGACCGGATCGGTGCTGGTGGAGCCGGATGTCGCTTACCTGAATTTGGCGGTGGAGACGAAGGGCGATACGGCCCAGGCGGCGCAGCAAGCGAATGCGGCCAAATTCGCCGCGGTCGAGAAGACGCTGCTCGACAAGTTCGGGCTGGACGCCAAGGACGTCAAGACGACCGGCTTCAACGTGCAGGCCGAGTATGACTACACCGAGAAAAACGGGCGCGTGCTGAAAGGCTACACGGCGGTGCATCAGATTCAGGTCACCTTCCGCAAGCTCGACCAGATCGGCCAGCTGCTGGATGCGCTGTCCGCCGCGGGCGCGAACCGGATGGACGGGGTGACGTTCGGCACGGAGAAGCGGGACCAGTACGAGCTGGACGCGCTGAAGAAAGCGATGGCGAACGCGGAGGCGAAGGCGAACGTGCTGGCCGACGCAGCGAAGCAGCAGATCAAGGGCGTCGTCAGCATCGTGCAGGGGAACCCGACCCAGTCGCCGATCCTGATGCCCACGACGGTAGCGGCCAAAGAATTGGCCAGCACCGCGGACAGCGCTTCGACTTCGATTCAGAGCGGCCAGATCGAGATCAGCGTGGACGTGACCGTGCAATACGAAATGCAATAAACGGCAAATGAAATTCAGGCGCCCTCTTCGCGGCATCGCCCGGCGGAAGCGGGGCGCCCTGCTGTTTCCGGTCTTTTAACCCTGTTAAAAATAGACCGGCTTAAACATTCCTCCCGTGAAAATTCGGCCTTGCACCGGCATGCCCGCGGACGCGGACAACGGAATCGCCGGACGGCGTTTGTGGAAATAACGGAACGGGACCTCGGAATGGCGATGCTTCATCGAATCTACTCCGTTAGGGTGGACAACCGGGAGCAAGGACAGCAAAAGGACGGTTCCGATTCGTCGGGGACGAAAGGGACCGTCCTTTGGCCGTTTGGCTCGCGATTCAGCCCGGGCTTCAGACTTGCTGCGCCTGGTTGAGCTGCCGAAGCGCGATCGCGTCCTCCAGAAGTTCGATGAACTCGGCGGACAAGTTCATTTTCTTGGCTTCCCGATACACTTCCAGCAGATGCTCGTCTTTCAAAGGCCGCAACAAAGAAGCTTTGTCACTCAACATGCGGGCGGGGACCATATCTGAAGACGTTGCGCGCGGGTGATCTAGCTCTGAGCTGGACACTGGACGCGTAACCAGTCGCAGAGTGTTCGGATTTCGGCTCATGGCGGGTTCTCCCCTTTTGCATAATTCCTAGTGGATGGCTAGATATGGGGGGAAATGGTATTCCCCTTGCTATAAGAATATCACGCAATTGAAAAAACGGAGAGGGGGCATTCATAGATTTGAATTCTTCTTGACACTTCGTTAAATCTGTGTTAAATAAGTATCTTTGGTAAAAATTAATGCTGGTCCAAACGCTCTCGTCGCCTTCGGGAAATAAAAAAGCCGCCCGGGCAACCGGAGCGCATGGCTCCGGCGGCGGGTCGGCGCGTTCGCCATCGGAAACGAACCGTGCCTCCGCTGCCCGGGCGGCTTTGATGCGACTGAAGCTATTTTTCTCGTCAGACCTTCTCGATCACTTTGTCCACCAGGCCGTACTGGCGCGCTTCCTCGGCGTCCATGAAGTAGTCGCGGTCGGTGTCCTGCTCGATTTTCGCCAGCGGCTGTCCGGTCCGTTCCGCCAGAATGGCGTTCAGCCTGTCGCGCATTTTCAGGATGCGGCGGGCCCGGATCTCGATGTCGGTGGCTTGTCCTTCGGCGCCGCCGAGCGGCTGATGGATCATCACTTCGCTGTTGGGCAGCGCCAGCCGCTTGCCCTTGGCGCCGGCCGCGAGCAGGAATGCGCCCATCGATGCGGCCAGACCGACGCAGATTGTCGAAACGTCCGGCTGGATATACTGCATCGTGTCGTAGATCGCCATGCCGGCCGAAATCGATCCGCCCGGGCTGTTGATGTACAGATGGATGTCTTTCTCCGGGTCGTCGGCGGCCAGAAACAGCATCTGGGCGATGATCGAGTTGGCGACCAAGTCGTTGATCGGCGTGCCGAGGAAAATGATGCGGTCCTTCAGCAGCCGCGAATAGATGTCGTAAGCGCGCTCGCCGCGGTTGCTCTGCTCGATGACCATGGGAATGTAGCTCATGCGTCGATCCCTCCTTTGAGTATGCCGGTTCGGCCGTTCCGCGGGAACGGCATCGCCGATTGTTGATATCATAATGCATTGCGCATTAAAAGTCAAAGATAGTCAAACATGCGGCAAAATAAAACGAAACGTATAATCCGGTCTATGCCGCCGCATCCTTTTGGAAGAAAGTGGCGCGCCCGCAGGGAATCGAACCCCGATCTCAGGCTCCGGAGGCCTGCGTCATATCCTTTGGACCACGGGCGCATCATGCGGTCTGCCGGGCGGGAACACGCGGGAAGCCGCGCCTCCTCGGCGAGCCGCTCCAACAGAAGCTTGACAGCAAGAGATATTATAGGCGATGCAGCGTCAAAATGCAAGCGAATTGGTGAAATTGATGCGAAAGGGGAAAAAGCGCCGACCCGGGCGGAGCCCGCAGCGAGGGATGCAAGGATTTCGCGGATTCCGACAAGGTTCCGACACAGGGTTCCGACCGCCTCTTGCAACCTCGAGAAAATTTGTATAAAATGTGACTGGGACCAAAAACGATACGGTGGGACATTACGCGTCCCAACGCCATCCGATTCAAGGCCGATGCCGCTCGCCGGCGACAAAGGAGCCTCCGAAAGCATGAGGAGCATCATCGAAATTCAGAACAAGCTCATTCCCGACCTGATCGAGGTCATGCAGAAGCGCTACGCGATTCTGCACCGGATTCTCGCGGGCGGCACGGTCGGCCGGCGCACGCTGGCATCGAGCGTCGGCCTGACGGAGCGCTCGCTGCGAACGGAGCTGGAGGTGCTCCGCGCGCAGGGGCTGGTCGAGATCGGCTCGGCGGGAATGACCCTGAGCGAGGCGGGCCGGCAGCTGGTCGAGGAACTGGAGCCGGTCGTCAAGGAACTGTTCGGCCTGTCGGAACTCGAGGAAGCCGTCCGCCGGGCGTTCGGGCTGAAGCGCGTCGTCGTCGTGCCCGGCGATTCCGACCAGTCGGAAGCGGTCAAGTGGGAGATCGGCCGGGCCGGCAGCCGGATTCTGAGCCAGACGCTGTCCCCCGGCGACGTCGTCGCCGTCATGGGCGGCTCGACGATGGCGCGGGTGGCGTCGCAGCTCACGTATCCGACCGCCCTGCGCGACAACTGGTTCGTGCCGGCGCGCGGCGGCCTTGGCGAGAGCGTCGACTACCAGGCCAACACGATCGCCTCGGAGATGGCCAAGCGGACCGGCGCCCGCTACCGGATGCTGCACGTCCCCGACCACCTGAGCGAGGAAGCCTACCAGACGATCATGCAGGAGCCGAACGTGCGCGAAGTCGTCGACATGATCCGCAGCGCGCGGATCGTTGTGCACGGCATCGGCGACGCCGCCACGATGGCGCGGCGACGCAAGCTGCCGGAGGAGACGGTGCGGGAGCTGCAGGCCGACGGCGCGCTGGCGGAAGCGTTCGGCTACTATTTCGACCGCTCCGGCGCGGTTGTGCACCGGATGGCCACCGCCGGGCTGCGGCTGGAGGACATCGAAGCCGCGGAGACGGTCATCGGCGTCGCCGGCGGCAGGAGCAAGGGCGAGGCGATCGCGGCGGTGATGCGCTTCGGCCACGACGACGTGCTCGTCACCGACGAGGCGGCGGCGGAAGAGGCGCTGAAGCACGCATGACGCCCGGGCGGAGCCGGACCCGACAAGCGCTTTTTAGCTTTTAAAGAGAAAAGCTGGCTGGACGCTGTATGGCGTCTTTCCATAGATTACAAACTCATCTTCCAAGGAGGAACTGACATGGCTGTCAAAATCGGCATTAACGGCTTTGGACGCATCGGGCGCAACGTTTTCCGCGCTGCGCTGAACAACCCGAACGTGGAAGTGGTGGCGGTCAACGACCTGACGGACGTCAATACGCTGGCGCACCTGCTGAAATACGACACGACGCACGGACGGCTGAAAGCGAAAGTGGAAGTGGGCGAAGGCGCCCTGATCGTCGACGGCCGCACGGTCAAAGTGTTCGCGGAACGCGATCCGGGCGCGCTGCCGTGGGCTTCCGTAGGCGCGGATATCGTCGTCGAATCGACCGGCATTTTCACCGCGAAGGAGAAGGCCGAGCTGCACCTGAAAGGCGGCGCCAAGAAAGTCATCATCTCCGCGCCGGCAACGAACGAAGACATCACGATCGTCATGGGCGTCAACCACGACAAGTACGATCCGGCGCAACACACGATCATCTCCAACGCGTCCTGCACGACGAACTGTCTGGCGCCGATGGCCAAAGTCATCAACGACCAGTTCGGCATCGTCAAAGGGCTGATCACGACCGTTCACTCGTACACGAACGACCAGCAAGTGCTTGACCTCCCGCACAAAGACCTGCGCCGCGCCCGCGCAGCCGCCGAGAACATCATCCCGTCGACGACCGGCGCCGCCAAAGCGGTCGGCCTCGTGCTGCCGGAGCTGAAAGGCCGGCTGAACGGCATGTCGATGCGTGTGCCGACGAAGAACGTGTCCATTACCGACCTCGTCGCCGAGCTGAAAGTGAACGTCACGGTAGAAGAAGTGAACAAGGCGCTGAAAGCCGCTTCGGAAGGCCCGCTGAAAGGCATCCTGAACTACTCCGAAGAGCCGCTCGTCTCGAGCGACTACAACGGCGATCCGGCTTCCTCCACGATCGACGCGCTGTCCACGATGGTCGTCGAAGGCAACATGGTGAAAGTCGTGTCCTGGTACGACAACGAATGGGGCTATTCCAACCGCGTCGTCGACCTGGCCGCCTATATCGCCAGCAAGGGCCTGTAAGAATTGGACCATAGAAAAAGGACCCAGGCAAAGAGGAGACACCCGTGCTCCTCTTTCCGTCCGTAAACGGAAGCGCCTGCGAGAAGCGCGGAGGAGAGTGCGACAATGGACAAAAAGAGCATTCGCGACGTCGATGTGGCCGGACGCAAAGTGTTCGTGCGCGTCGACTTCAACGTGCCGCTGGAGAACGGGGCGATTACCGACGACACCCGCATCCGTGAGACGCTGCCGACGATCCGCTATCTGATCGAGCGGGGCGCGCGCGTCATTCTGGCCAGCCACCTCGGCCGCCCGAAAGGCCAGGTTGTCGAGGAGCTGCGCCTGACGCCGGTGGCGGCCCGCCTGTCGGAGCTGCTCGGCAAGCCGGTGGCCAAAGCCGACGAAGCGATCGGCGACGCCGTCAAGGCGCAGGCCGACGCGCTGGGCGACGGAGACGTGCTGCTGCTGGAGAACGTCCGGTTCTATCCCGGCGAAGAGAAGAACGATCCGGAGCTGGCGAAAGCGTTCGCGTCGCTGGCCGACCTGTACGTGAACGACGCGTTCGGCGCGGCGCACCGGGCGCACGCCTCGACCGAAGGCATCGCGCACTACCTGCCGGCGGTGGCGGGCCTATTGATGGAGAAGGAGCTGACCGTGCTCGGACGGGCGCTGAACAACCCGGACCGGCCGTTCACCGCCATCGTCGGCGGCTCCAAGGTGAAGGACAAGATCGACGTCATCAACAAAATGATCGAGATCGCCGACAACATTTTGATCGGCGGCGGCTTGTCCTACACGTTCTTCAAAGCGCAGGGCAAAGAGATCGGCAAGTCGCTGGTCGACGACAGCAAGCTGGAACTGGCGCTCGGCTTCATCGAGAAGGCGAAGCGGCTCGGCAAAAACTTCTATCTGCCGGTCGACGTCGTCGTCGCCGACGACTTCAGCGCCGGCGCCAACACGAAAGTGGTCGGCATAGACGGCATTCCGGCCGATTGGGAAGGCATCGATATCGGACCCCAAACGCGTGAGATCTACGCCGATGTCATCCGCCATTCGAAGCTGGTCGTCTGGAACGGGCCGATGGGCGTGTTCGAGATCGAGCCGTTCTCGCACGGCACCCGGGCGGTCGCCGAAGCCTGCGCCGAGACAGCCGCCTACACGGTTATCGGCGGCGGCGATTCGGCCGCGGCGGCCGAGAAGTTCCGCCTGGCTGACAAGATGGACCATATCTCCACCGGCGGCGGCGCGTCGCTCGAATTCATGGAAGGCAAGGCGCTTCCCGGCGTCGTCGCGCTGAACGACAAATAAGGAAGGGCGGGCGGCTCGATGAGCAAGAGCAACAGAACCCCGATCGTTGCGGGCAACTGGAAAATGTACAAGACGGCCGGCGAAGCGGCCGCTTTCGTGGAGGCCGTGAAAGGCAAGGCCGAGATCGAAGGGGTGCAGAGCGTCCTCTGCGCGCCGTTCACCGCGCTGCCGGCGCTTGTGCAGGCGGTGAAGGGAACGACGCTGAAAGTCGGCGCGCAGAACTTGCATTTCGAGGACAGCGGCGCGTACACCGGCGAAGTCAGCGGTGCGATGCTGCGGGATCTGGGCGTCGATTTCGTCATCATCGGCCACTCCGAGCGGCGCGCCTACTTCGCCGAAACCGACGAAACGGTCAGCAAGAAGGTGCACGCGGCGTTCCGGCACAACCTGATCCCGATCGTCTGCGTCGGCGAGAAGCTGGAGGAGCGCGAAGCCGGCAAGACGAAGGACGTCTGCCGCGTGCAGACGGAAGCGGCGTTCCGCGGGCTGGCGCCGAGCGAAGCGGCGCAGGTCGTCGTCGCCTACGAGCCGATCTGGGCGATCGGCACCGGCAAGTCGTCGACCGCCGAAGACGCGAACGAAGTGATCGGCTACATCCGCGGCGTCATCCGCGGCCTGTTTGGCGCCGAGACCGCAGATCAGGTGCGCATCCAGTACGGCGGCAGCGTCAAGCCGAACAACATCCGCGAGTTCATGGCGCAGCCGGAGATCGACGGCGCCCTCGTCGGCGGGGCCAGCCTGGAGCCGGAGTCGTACGTGCAGCTTGTGGAGGGGGCGAAGTAGCATGCAGGCGCCGAAACCGGTTGCGCTTATCATTCTGGACGGGTTCGGCCTGCGCGCGGAAGCGCACGGCAACGCCGTGGCGCAGGCGCGCAAGCCGAATTTCGACAAGTATTGGGCGAACTATCCGCATACCCAGCTTACGGCCAGCGGCGAGGCGGTCGGCCTGCCGGAAGGGCAGATGGGCAACTCCGAAGTCGGCCACCTCAACATCGGCGCCGGCCGGATCGTGTACCAGGATTTGACCCGCATCACGAAAGCGATCCGCGACGGCGAATTTTTCAGCAATCCGGCGCTGCTCGGCGCGGTGCGCCACGCCAAGGAGAAAGGGAAGAAGCTGCACTTGCTCGGCCTGCTGTCCGACGGCGGCGTCCATAGCCATATCGCGCACTTGTTCGCCCTGCTGGAGCTGGCCAAGCGGGAAGGGCTGGACCGCGTCTATGTCCACGCCTTCCTGGACGGCCGCGATGTGCCGCCGGACAGCGCGGTCATATATCTGCAGCAGCTGCAGGACAAAATCCGCGAGTACGGCGTCGGGCGGATCGCCACCGTGCAAGGGCGCTACTACGCGATGGACCGCGACAAAAGGTGGGACCGCGTCGAGAAGTCGTACCGGGCCATGGTGTACGGGGAAGGTCCGACCGCAACCGATCCGGTGTCGGCGGTGAAGGAATCGTACGCGCAATCGGTCATGGACGAGTTCGTCGTGCCGACCGTCATCGTCGAGGGCGACGGCAAGCCGGTCGGGCTGGTGGAAGCGGAAGACGCCGCCGTGTTTTTCAACTTCCGGCCGGACCGCGCCATTCAGCTGTCGAGCGTGCTGACGAACGAGGACTTCCAGCCGTTCGACCGGGGCGGCAAGTTCCCGCTCAACCTTTATTTCGTCTCCATGACGGTGTACGCCGATACGGTCAAGGGCGCCGTCGCCTTCGAGCCGAAAGAGCTGGTCAACACGATGGGCGAAGTGCTCGTGCAGCACGGGAAAAAGCAGCTGCGCATCGCGGAGACGGAGAAGTATCCGCACGTCACCTTCTTTTTCAGCGGCGGCCGGGATATCGAGCTGGAAGGCGAGACGCGCATCCTGATCAATTCGCCGAAAGTCGCCACATACGACCTGAAGCCGGAGATGAGCGCGTATGAGGTGGCCGCGGCCGCGGTCAAGGAGATCGAGGCCGACAAGCACGACGCGATCGTCCTGAACTTCGCCAACCCCGACATGGTCGGCCACTCCGGCAAGCTGGAGCCGACGATCCGGGCGGTCGAAGCGACCGACGAATGTCTCGGACAGGTGGTCGAAGCGGTGCTGGCCAAGGGCGGCGTCTGCGTCATCATCGCCGACCACGGCAACGCCGACATGGTCATCGACGACGAAGGCCGCCCGTTCACCGCGCATACGACCAACCCGGTGCCGTGCATCGTGACGAAGCCGGGCGTTGCGCTGCGGGAAGGCGGCATTCTGGCCGACGTCGCGCCGACGCTGCTCGACTTGATGCAGATTCCGCAGCCGGCGGAAATGACCGGACGATCTTTGATCCGTGGCTGACCTGACCTGTTTTACGCTAGAGATCGAAACCAGGGATAAAACGATAAAGGAGTGTTTTACCGTGACCATGATTTCCGACGTATACGCCCGCGAAGTGCTGGACTCCCGCGGCAATCCGACCGTGGAAGTGGAAGTCCGGCTCGAATCCGGCGGATTCGGCCGCGCCATCGTGCCGTCCGGCGCCTCCACCGGCGCCTACGAGGCGGTCGAGCTCCGCGACGGCGACAAGAGCCGCTACCTCGGCAAAGGCGTGCTGAAAGCCGTCGAGAACGTCAACAACGTCATCGCCCCGGAGATTATCGGCTACGACGCGCTGGACCAGGTGGCGATCGACCGCAAGATGATCGAGCTGGACGGCACGCCGAACAAAGGCAAGCTCGGCGCCAACGCGATTCTCGCCGTCTCGATGGCGGTCGCGCGCGCGGCGGCCGACGCGCTTGAGCTGCCGCTCTATGCTTACCTCGGCGGTTTCAACGCCAAGACGCTGCCGGTGCCGATGATGAACATCGTCAACGGCGGCGCGCACGCCGACAACAACGTCGACGTGCAGGAGTTCATGGTGCTGCCGGTCGGCGCTCCGACGTTCCAGGAAGCGCTGCGGATGGGCGCGGAAATTTTCCACGCGCTGAAATCGGTGCTGAAGGGCAGAGGGCTGAGCACCGCCGTCGGCGACGAGGGCGGCTTCGCGCCGAACTTCGGCTCCAATGAGGAAGCGCTCGGCGCCATTCTGGAAGCGATCGAGAAAGCCGGCTACAAGCCGGGCGTCGACGCGTTCCTGGGCATGGATATCGCTTCGACCGAATTTTACAAGGACGGCAAATACCATCTGGAAGGCGAAGGCAAGTCGTTCACTTCGGAAGAGTTCGTCGATCTGCTGGAAAGCTGGGTCAACAAGTACCCGATCATCACGATCGAGGACGGCTGCTCGGAAGACGACTGGGAAGGCTGGAAGCTGCTGACCGACCGGCTCGGCAAGCGCGTGCAGCTCGTCGGCGACGACCTGTTCGTCACGAACACGAAGCGGCTGGCGGACGGCATCGCCAAAGGCGTCGGCAACTCGATCCTGGTCAAGGTGAACCAGATCGGCACGCTGACCGAAACGTTCGACGCCATCGAAATGGCGAAGCGGGCCGGCTACACCGCCGTCATCTCCCACCGTTCCGGCGAGTCCGAGGACAGCACGATCGCCGACATCGCCGTGGCGACGAACGCCGGTCAGATCAAGACCGGCGCGCCGTCCCGCACCGACCGCGTGGCGAAGTACAACCAGCTTTTGCGCATCGAGGACCGGCTCGGCTCGACCGCGCAATACGGCGGCAAGGCGGCGTTCTACAACCTGCGCGGACTGAAGTGATTCGTCTTCGCGCTTCGCTTTGCGCCAAATCACATAAGAAGTCGGCAAAATGGCGGCTCGTATGAACCGGCCGCTAGCGCCTATAATGAGAGGGAGCGTGCGCAGGTCACGGTCCCTCTTTTGCGCGCCGACGCACCGCAACGCCTGGCATGACTTTCTGCGGCGGCACGTTCGAGACGCTTTCGTCGTCCGATTTTCAAATCAAAACAGGTGGTGTTTCAAAAATGGGCAAACCGCAAGTGGGGATTCAGCTTTATTCCGTCCGCGACATGTGCGAGAAGGACTTTCTCGGGACGATTCGCCAGATCGCCGAGATCGGCTATCGCAACGTCGAATTCGCCGGTTATTACGGCGTGTCGGCGGCCGATTTGCGCCGGGCGATCGGCGATCTCGGAATCAGCGCGCCGTCGGCGCATATCGGGCTCAGCTACAATGAGCCGGACAAAATCGAAGACAACTTGAAGGCGCAGATCGAATACGCGCTGGAGCTGGGGCTGAAGCGGTTCATCGTGCCGTGGTATCCGCTGCCGGACACGCCGACCGAAGACGACGTGGCCAAGATGGCGGACACGCTGGAGAAAGCCGGCCGGCTCGTCCAGGCGTCCGGACTGGCGTTCGGCTACCACAACCACGCGTTCGAGTTCAAGCGCGTCGGCGGCAAGCCGGTGATGGACCTCTTGCTGGAGCGGCTGCCGGCCGATCTGCTGTTCGCCGAGTTCGACCTCGGCTGGGTGAAGGTGGGCGGCGAAGATCCGGCGGCCTACGTGACGCGCTATGCGGGCCGGGTGCCGGTCGTTCACGCCAAGGACTTCAAGGAGGACGGCAGCGACGCGGGCATCGGGCGCGGCACGGTCGACTGGGACGCGGCGCTGGACGCTTGCGTGAACGCCGGCGTGGAGTACGTCATCATCGAGCAGGAAGAGTACGAAGTGTCGTCGCTGGAAAGCGCGAAGCAGAACTTCCAGTTTTTCAAGGATCGCGGCTGGGTGTAAAGCCCGTTTTGCACCGCGAATGGCCCAGCCGCGTCGTCCGCGGCAGAGCTGCGTGCGCGTAAGCCCGGTTTTCGGGCTTCCAGCGTCGCCCGCGGCCGAGACCAACGAGGTTGTCCCAACGATTATGGGACAGCCTCTTTTTTGTATGGCGGATCGGCGCGGTGACATTATCACGGAATAGCGACACACGAGCGATGCCCTTGGATAGACGCGGGGAAAATAATCCCCTATAATAACGAGTAACGTCGGATAGAACGTTTTCATCGGATCAAAATAGGGGGCCAGAGCATGACGCAAAATGTGCATGCAGCGGAAGAGTCGGCAAGGGTGCCGGCGGAAGGCAAACGGAAGAGCTTGCTGGTCGCCGGAAGCTTGAATATGGACATCGTCGTTCGGGTCGACCGGCACCCGAAAGCGGGGGAAACGGTGCACGGCGCCGGACCCGACTATTTTCCCGGCGGCAAGGGGGCCAACCAGGCGGTGGCCGCCGGGCGGGCCGGCGCGAACGTGCGCATGCTCGGCGCGGTCGGCGCCGATGCGTTCGGGACGGAGCTGCTGAACTCGCTGCAGAGCGCGGGAGTCCGTACCGATAGCGTGCGCCGGACGGATGGGGCCTCGGGGATGGCGTTCATCACCGTCGAGAACGAGGGGGAGAACCGCATCGTCGTATGCGGCAACGCCAACCTGGTCTGGACCCCGGCCGATCTCGACGCCAGCGCCGGCTTCCTCGCGGAAGCCTCGGGGCTGCTGCTGCAGAACGAGATTCCGCCGGAAGCGAACGCCCGCCTGCTGGAGCTGGCCGCCGGGGCCGGCGTGCCCGTCTTCTACAACCCGGCGCCGGTCGCGCCGATTCCGGACGACGCATACGCCCGCATCGCCTTCCTGATCGTCAATGAGAAGGAGGCGGAATCGCTGTCGGGCGTGGCGGTGACGGACGAGGCGAGCGCCGCGGAAGCCGGCCGGCGGCTGTGCGCGCGCGGCGCCCGGCACGCGATCGTCACGCTCGGCCCGCGCGGCGCGCTCGCCGTCCGGCAGGGCGCGGAGCCGATCCACGTGCCGGCCGTGCCGGTGGAAGTGGTCGACACGACGGCGGCCGGCGATACGTTCATCGGCGCCTTCGCCGCGAGTTGGGCCGAAGGAGCCGGGATCGCGCAGGCGATGCGGTTCGCCTCGGCCGCCTCGGGGTTGGCCGTCAGCCGGGCCGGCGCGCAGGCGTCGATTCCGATGCGGCATGAAGTGGAGAAGCTGCTGGCGCTCCATTTCGGCGCGGATCGGCCGCCGGTCTGATCGGACAAGTTCAAGTTGCCAGGCCGGCGCCGAATGTGGTACACTAATAACAATGTGTGCGGATTTGCGTGTTTCGGCACGGGAGGTGGAATCGATGGAAATCTTTTTGAAAATATTGCTCATCATTTTCTCGCTCGGCCTTATCGCGGTCGTTCTGTTGCAGCGAGGGAAGAGCGCGGGTTTGTCCGGTGCCATCTCCGGCGGTGCGGAGCATCTGTTCGGCAAGCAGAAAGCCCGCGGGCTGGACTTGTTCCTGCAGCGGCTGACGATCGGGCTGGCGGCCGGATTTTTCATCCTGGCGCTGATCGTCGCCTGGTTTGTCAAAGCATAGACGAGCGGAATCGCAAGCGGGAAGCGCGGGCTTCCTGCTTTTTTTGTTCATTCGGAACGTTCTCGGTCCGAACGCACGGTTGCGGGCTTCCGATCGCGTGCATACTAGGAAAGATGAGGTGATTGCTTTTGCCATTGTGTACGGAGCAGGAACTGCTCGATTTTATGCGGGAAAAAGCCTATAAACCGATGACTTATCAGGAGCTGGAGCAGCATTTCGGCATCGACGGCGCGGAAGAATTCAAGGCGTTTCTGCGTCTGCTGGCGGAAATGGAGCAGGACGGGAAAATCATGCGGACGCGCTCGCAGCGGTACGGCGTCCCGGAGCGGATGAACCTGATCCGGGGGCGTCTGCAAGCGCATCCGAAAGGGTTCGCTTTTCTGCTGCCGGACGAGCCGGATCATCCGGACGTCTACATCCACGCGAACGACTTGAAAGGCGCCATGAACGGGGATACCGTGCTCGGCCGGGTTACTGCCAAAAGCGCGGGCGGCGCGCGGCTGGAAGGCGAAGTGGTGCGCATCGTCAAGCGGGCGGTGACGCAGGTGGTCGGCCTTTTTGAAAATCATGAAAGCTTCGGATTCGTCATCCCCGACGACAAGCGGATCAATAAAGATATTTTCGTTCGGCCGGAAGGGTTCCACGGCGCGGTGACCGGCCAGAAAGTCGTCGCCCGGATCGTCCGCTACCCGGAAGGTCGCTCGGCGGCCGAAGGCGAAATTGTCGAGATTCTCGGGCACAAGGACGACCCGGGCGTCGACATCGTCAGCATCATCCGCAAGCACCAACTGCCGGAGAGCTTCCCGGACGAGGTGCTGGCCGAAGCGGACCGCGTGCCGGATTCGATCTCGGAGGAGGAGATCGTCCGCCAGGGGCGCCGGGATCTGCGCGGCAAAACGATCGTGACGATCGACGGCGAAGACGCGAAGGACCTCGACGACGCCGTCAACGTGGAAGTGCTGCCAAACGGCAACTGGCTGCTCGGCGTGCACATCGCGGACGTCGGCTATTACGTGCCGGAGAAGTCGAAGCTGGACGAAGAAGCGTACAACCGCGGCTGCAGCGTCTATCTGGTCGACCGCGTCATCCCGATGCTGCCGCACCGGCTGTCCAACGGCATCTGCTCGCTGAACCCGAAAGTGGACCGGCTGGCGATGTCTTGCGAGATGGAGTTCGATCCGCATACGATGCGCCGGGTACGCTACGATATTTTCACCAGCGTGATCCGGACGACGGAGCGCATGACTTACACCGACGTGCGGAAAATTCTCGTCGACGAGGACCCCGAGATCATGGAGCGCTACGCCGGTCTCGTCGACACGTTCCGGCAGATGCGGGATTTGGCGATGGGGCTGCGGCAGAAGCGGATGCGCCGCGGCGCAATCGACTTCGATTTCGCGGAAGCGAAAGTGATTGTGGACGACAAGGGCAAACCGGTCGATATCGTGAAAAGGGAGCGGTCGATCGCCGAGCAGATCATCGAGGAGTTCATGCTGGCGGCGAACGAGACGGTGGCGGAGCATTTCCACTGGCTGAAGGTGCCGTTCCTGTACCGGGTCCACGAGGAGCCGGACAGCGAGAAGCTGATGGCCTTCATTCAGTTTGCCGGCAACTTCGGCTATGTCGTGCCCGGCAAGGGCCATTCCGTTCATCCGCGGGCGCTTCAAAATCTGCTGGAGGAGATCCGCGGCACGAAGGAAGAGACGGTCATCAGCACGATGATGCTGCGCTCGATGAAGCAGGCCAAGTACGACGCCGAGAGTCTCGGCCACTTCGGGCTGGCGGCGGAATTTTACACGCACTTCACGTCGCCGATCCGCCGCTACCCGGACCTGGTCATCCATCGGGTCATCCGGGAGGTGCTGGAGAACGGGGGCACGCTGCCGGAGCACCGGCTGGACGCGCTTGCCGCGCGCATGCCGGACATCGCGGCGCAGTCGTCCGAGCGCGAGCGGATCGCCGTCGACGCGGAGCGGGACACCGAGAAGCTGAAAAAGGCCGAGTTCATGCTGGACAAAATCGGCGAGGAGTTCGACGGCATCGTCAGTGGCGTGACCAGCTTCGGCATGTTCGTGGAGCTGGACAACACGGTCGAAGGTCTGATTCGCCTAAGCGACATGACGGACGACTACTACCATTTCCACGAGCTGCATATGGCGCTGATCGGCGAGCGGACGTCGAAAGTGTACCGGATCGGCGACGAGGTGCGGATCCGGGTCGCGCGGGTGAACATGGACGAGTACGCGATCGACTTCGAGCTGGTCGACATGAAGCCGCGGCGGGCCACCAAGATGAACTGGGTGGACGACCGCGGCCCGGGGGCGGCCTTTGACGGCGCCGGCGGGTCGGGCCGCCGCAAGAAAAAGCGCGGCAAAGCCGCGGGAATCGGCCTCTTGGAGCCGGCCACCGGCGGCGGCAAGCGCGGCGCGAAGCGGGGGAAGGCCGGCAAGCGGGCGAAAGGCGCGGCCGCGAAAAAGGCGAAGGCCGTCGCCGTCGACATGTGGGGGCTGCCGGTCACCGGCCGGAAAGCCCGGGCCGCGCGCGGCGGCGATGCGGCGGACGGCACGGTGCCGGCGCCGGCGCCCGCCGCCGTGCCGGAGAAGGCGGGCAAGCGCCGGAAACGCAAAGGATAGCGTATAGCGAGCGGGAACGGGAGCAGGAGCGGCCATCCGTACGGGTGGCCGCTCGCCATTTTACAATTGCTTGCGTATCTTATACTATATTGTACGGGCGTTAGAGAGACGGGAGGAAGAGCGGATGGAGCGCAAATTGTATCATGTGCTGGGAGCGAAAGCTTTTACCCGGCCGGAACTGGAGCAGCTGTTCGACGAAGCCCGCCGGATGGAGGAAGTCGTGCGCCAGGGCGGAGACCGCCGATACGCCGGCAAAATCATGACGACGCTGTTTTTCGAAGCGAGCACGCGCACGCGGCTGTCGTTCGAGTCGGCGATGCACCGGCTGGGCGGCAGCGTCATCGGCACCGAGAACGCGGCGCAGTTCTCCTCGGCGATCAAGGGCGAGACGCTGGAAGACACGATCCGCATCGTCAGCGGGTACAGCGACATCGTCGTCATGCGCCATACGGAGATCGGCGCGGCCAAGCGCGCCGCGGCGGTGGCCACCGTACCGGTCATCAACGCGGGCGATGGAGCGGGCGAGCACCCGACGCAGGCGCTGCTCGACGCGTACACGATTCGCAAGGAGTTCGGCCGCATCGACGGCCTCAAAATCGCGATGGTCGGCGATCTGACCTACGGGCGGACCGTTCACTCGCTCAGCTACATGCTGTCGAACTACCAGGACGTCATGATCTACTACATCGCTCCGGACAACGTGCAAATCCCGGACTACGTCAAACGCTATCTCGACGAGAAAGGCATCCGCTACGCCGAAACGAGCGACCTCAACGCGGTGGCCGGCTCCGTCGACGTCGTCTACCAGACGCGCATCCAGAAGGAGCGCTTCCCGTCCCAGGAAGAATACGAGAAGGCGTCCGGCAAATACATCATCGATCTTGAGCTGATGGACCGGATGCGCCAGGACGCCATTGTGCTGCACCCGCTGCCGCGTGCCGGGGAGATCGACGAAGCGGTGGACCGCGATCCGCGCGCCGCCTATTTCCGCCAGGCGCAGAACGGGTTGTACATCCGCATGGCGCTGATTGACAAATGCTTGCGGCTGTCCGAAGGGGCCCGGTTGTAAGGCGCCCGAAGTGCGTGCTATAATGAATGTCCGGCGCTTGACTTGTCGCTGGAGCCGGCCGCTTTTTCCCAGTGGAGGAGATGAAGGAAAATGGGCAAAAATAAAGATCAGTTCGACAAGCCGCTTGTGCAGAACCGCAAAGCGTCCCACGACTACTTCATCGAAGACACGTACGAAGCCGGCATGGTGCTGACGGGGACGGAGATCAAGTCGCTGCGCGGCGGACGGGCCAATCTGAACGACGCGTTCGCGACGATCCGGAACGGCGAGATTTTCCTGCACAATATGCATATCAGCCCGTTCGAGCAAGGCAACCGCTTCAACCCGTCCGATCCGACCCGGGCGCGCAAGCTGCTGCTGCACAAGGCGCAGATCCACAAGCTGCTCGGGGTGTCCAAGCAGGAAGGCTATACGCTCGTGCCGCTGAAGGTGTATATTCGCAACGGTTACGCCAAATGCCTGATCGGTGTCGGCAAAGGGAAAAAGCTGTACGACAAGCGCCAGGCCGCCGCGAAGCGCGACGCCCAGCGCGAGATCCAGCGAGCGCTCAGGGAGAAGCAGAAGGTGTAGCGCGGCGGGGATGGCCGTGCCGGATTGGCAGTGCTCCCAGCAAAACGGGGCGGATTTGCAAGGCCGGACGTGGTATAATAGTAAAAGCCGCTCGAACGCGGCTCCTGTACGATTCCGCACCGGCGCGGTTCAACGGCATTCTCTGCCCTCGCAGAGACGAGAAAGTCGTTTTTACTGGGCCGGCGGCGGCACTTGATTAATATGGGGGCGTTTATGGATTCGACGGGGATAGTTCGAGCATGGGTAGCGGGTAGTAGGGCTGCGTCTGCTTCAACAACGCGGAAGCCAAATTTAAACGGCAACAGAAGAATTCAACGGCGCGCTTCGCGGCGCGCTCTGGCTCTGGCCGCCTAATAACGGCCTCCAGGCTCCTACCCTCCATCGCCCATGTGGCGGGATAGGGGCTCAACCTTAGTGGGATACGCCGTCTAGTCTCCGCCTGCGGCTAACGGAAGAAGACAATCAGGCTGACCCGAAGAGGACCCGGTTACGGGGGGCCTCCAGGGTGACATCAAATCCGTAACTACACCCGTAGAAGCCTGTGTGCCGTTATCTTCGGACAGGGGTTCGACTCCCCTCGCCTCCACCATGCAAATCCACAACCGCACGAGGTTGTGGATTTTTGCTATAATTTTCGTAGTAAACATTTAGGGGGAAGTAGCTTGACTACAATCTATCAGCCTAAGTATTCAAATAGCTGGGCTATTGTCATTGGGATTAATAATTACCAATATGTAAATCCTTTAGGCTTTGCATGTAATGATGCAAATGCTGTAGCCAGTTTGTTAATTGAAGAATTTGAATTTCCCCCTGACAATGTAGTGCTTTTACTCGATGAAAAGGCAACCAAGGCAAATATCATGAGAGAATTTTTAAAGTACGCAAATTGTACAGAAATTGATGATAGAATTTTCTTTTTCTATGCTGGTCACGGTCACACAATGCGTGGGAATCGAGGAGAAGTAGGCTACTTAATACCTTTTGATGGAAAACTTGAGGATATTTCGACTTTCATAAGATGGGACGATCTAACGAGGAATTCTGAGTTATTTCAAGCAAAGCATGCCTTGTTTGTGATGGATGCATGTTACGGTGGACTCGCTATTACCAGATCATTGCAACCGGGTAGCACAAGATTTCTTAAAGATATGCTTAGAAGGTATACTCGACAGGTACTCACGGCTGGGAAAGCCGATGAAGTCGTTGCTGATGCAGGGGGGCCTCTCCCAGGTCACTCAATTTTTACAGGACATTTAATTGAAGCACTTAGAGGGAAAGCAGCACAGCCTGATGGGACAATCACTGCCAATGGCGTTATGTCATACGTTTACGAAAAAGTATCGAAAGATCAATACTCCAATCAAACCCCTCATTTTGGCTACTTCGAGGGGGATGGGGACTTTATTTTTAAAGCCCCAACTCTCACGTCGTTAAAGGAAGGGAAAGAAGAAGTCGATCAAATGATCGTCATACAACCTGTATATTCAGGTCGAGAACAAGATGATGATAAGCTTATAGAAGAAGTAAAAGAGTATCTATCGGAAGAGCGCTATTATATTAAATTAGACGATTTGATTAACCGTGAACTAAGAAAGGCTATGAGTTTATTTAGTAGTGAGTTTTCATTACAAGGTAACTTCAGTAATGAAGAATTTATTGAAAGATTGAAGAAATATGAAAATTTTACTAGAAATATTCGAAACATAGTAGCTGCAGTATCCTATTGGGGTACTTCAAGATATGTAACATCATTGAAAAAGATAATCTCTCGGTTGTCTGATTTAAATGACATAAATAGTGGTCTCGTTGTATGGCTTAGATTACGTTGGTATCCTCTCCTACTCTCACTGTACGCAGGGGGCATAAGTGCAGTCGCAAGCGAGAATTACGAGATGCTTGCCGCCTTATTTTTAACAAAAATTACAAATGAACGTCGGGACAAAAATCAAGAGATTATTCGAGTAACAATATCTGAACTAACTGAGATATATGATGTATTTAAAGTGTTACCTGGTCATGAACGAAATTATGTGCCAAGGAGTGAATACCTTTTTAAATTGCTTCAACCCTCGATTGATGATCTGTTTTTTCTCGGAAAAAGTTACGAATCAATTTTTGATCGGTTTGAAATCTTATTAGCACTTGTATATGCTGATGTTTATGAAACAGAGGGCTATCATATATGGGGGCCGCCAGGAAGATTTGCTTGGAAACATCGAAGTTATGACAACAGTCCTTTAACGCTCTTGATAAAAGAGGCGGAGACATTAAAAAGTGACTGGCCTCCATTAAAAGCCGGATTGTTCAATGGTTCATATGATAGGTTCAAGCAAATTGCAGATGAATACGTCAGCCTTATTGCTAAGCTTAGTTGGTACTAACACATTGTAGAAAACGGTGATAAAATCCCCAATAGAAACGGTTGAAAATTCCTCACTT
>ENA-UOWJ01000114-UOWJ01000114.1-bioreactor-metagenome-genome-assembly--contig:-NODE-114-length-64406-cov-13.846545_pt1 | contig 64406 bp, 59 predicted proteins | sample MGYA00238156_ERZ761611 | MGnify/ENA primary metagenome ERZ761611 (study PRJEB28900, sample SAMN06268034) | bioreactor metagenome | isolation source: Joint BioEnergy Institute, California, USA...
AACGTCGTTTCCTCGATTATGACGTGAGCAGGATTTCACTGGGTCAATACATCGCCATCAATCCCGACGTGGTGCGGGCGCAGATGGAGGGTGGCATCGGCTTTGCCCTGTCGGCCGCGCTGCATGGCGCCATCACGCTCAAGGATGGCGTGGTCGAGCAGAGCAATTTCCATGATTACCGAGTGATTCGGATCAACGAGATGCCGCGCGTGGAAGTCCACATCGTGCCGTCCCAGGCCAAGCCCACCGGGGTGGGAGAGCCGGGCGTGCCGCCGCTTGCGCCCGCCCTGGCCAATGCCATCTTCAATGCGGTGGGCGTGCGCGTGCGGTCGCTGCCGATTCGAACGCCCCTTGCCGGGGTCCGGGCATGACGCCGAGCGCGCACCGGATGCCGCCCGCCGCGGGCGACGCGTCGCTGGAGGCGCTACGTGCCGAGCTGGCCGAGCGCATCGCTGCCTTGGTCCCGGGCGATGGCATGCACGAGACCGCGTATCCGGGGCTCATCGTGGCGCGGTTTTCCGCACCTTCGGCCCTCGATTGTGGCCAGTACTGGCCATCGCTGACCATCGCGGCGCAGGGAGCCAAGCAAGTGCACCTGGGGGACGACGTCTACGAGTACGACGCCTCCCATTATCTGGTGTCGGCCTTCGATCTGCCCGTGCAGGCGCGCATCACCCAGGCCACGCCGCAGTCGCCTTATCTGTGCCTTGCGCTGGACCTGGATGCGCTTCGCATCAGCGAGCTGGTCAGCGAGGCCGATCTACCTACGGCGCCTGAAGCCGGGCCTGTCCGCGGCATTGCCGTCGGCAGCGTCAACACCAAAGTGCTGGAGCCCGCGCTCAGGCTGGTCAGGCTGCTGGACGAGCCGCGCGACCTGCGCGTGCTCGGCCCCTTGGTCGAGCGGGAAATGCTTTATCGGCTGCTGACCGGCGAACTGGGGCCGCGGCTGCGCCGCATCGTGCTGCCTGGCGGGCCCGCGCAGCAAATTGCCCGCGCCATAGAGTGGATCAAGCGGCATTTCGCTTCGCCGCTGCGCATCGAAAACCTGGCGCAGGCGGTCAACATGAGCCCGTCTTCATTGCACCATCATTTCAAGGCCGTCACGGCGATGAGCCCGCTGCAGTACCAGAAGCAAGTCAGGCTGCGCGAGGCGCGTCGCCTAATGCTGGCCGAGCACTTGGATGCCGGGGCGGCGGCGCACCGCGTCGGCTACGAGAGCGCCTCGCAGTTCAGCCGCGAATACAGCCGGTTGTTTGGCCTGCCTCCGGTGCGCGACATTGCCCGGCTGCGGGGCAGCCCGCTGGTCGAGGCCTAGAACGCGAGACGTGCCCGCAGGGGATGCGCGGGTGCCGGGCCGCACCCATGGATGGTATAGAGCGTGCGCTATCGACCGTAGCGACGCCGGTCTTCGTAGTGCTTCTCGGTCTGCCGGTATAGCTCCTGCGTTTCGCGGTTGAGAGCGTTGGAGGTCTCGCGCAGCTTGTCCATCATCTGGTGAGGCGAGCTGTCCGTCAAGGCTTGTTGGCGCTGCAGGTCCGCCCCCAGGGCTTGCATGTGCTGGTCATGGGCCTGCTTCTCTGCCGCGGTCATGACCTGGTTGGAGGCAATCCATTCCGAACTGCCGTCCTCAAACAGGGCGCACAACTCGCCATTGGCGCGGCGACCGACGATCGTCACGTCTTGGGTAATGCCGAACCAGCGGATAGGAACTTTGGGGCCGCTGCGGCTCGAGAACTGCACATGGCATCCGCTGCGCACTTCGACGCGGTCGGCGTTCGTTCCGCCGCCCGCCATCGGCCGCGCGGAACCGCCGAGCACGTTGGTGCCCGGCGCGGGGGCTGCGGACGAACGCTGTGGGGAGGAGGCATTCTGGGGGCGTGGCCTGCGGTGGGCGGGGACGGAATTGCCCAAGGACTCCGACCAGCGCTGGCCTTGCCCCGAGCCACCTAGGGATTCCGACCAGCGCTGGGTGGTGGACGGACCATTTTGCGATTCAGACCAGCGCTGCGTGGCCGTCGATCCACGTTGGGACTCGGACCACCGTTCGGTGTAGACCGGGCCGGCCTGCGATTCGGACCAACGCTGCGTTTGCTGGGCGTGCGCCGCGCCGGCGGTGGCGACCATCGCCAGCAAGGTCAAGAGGCACGTGTGCGTCATCGATGTTCCCCCCAAATTGATTTTCTATGGTTTGTGGATATTCCGTTCCTCGACAGATGGTGGACGGAATGATAAGGCGTGGATGGCGTTCCATGACATGGCGGCGATCGCTGGCGGGGGCATCATGGCATACCACCGCATGCCCTGGGCTCGCCCACGCTTGCCCACTCAACGGACGGCCTTCTTGACGAACTCGCAGAAAATATCGGCAGGGGGATTGGAGGACAACTCGCCCTTGGCTTTTACGCGGACGAGGCCGACTTCCCATGTGGGGAAGGGTGCCTTGCGTTTGTCCGGTTCGATTTTCACATAGGGCAGCTTCCGATACTTGGCCATGGCTTCCGGGATGACCGCGATGCCGACTCCCCGGTTCACGAACTGTGCGACCAGGTCGTAGCTTTCCACTTCGCATATCGTGGCCCGTGCGATGCCATGGCCGTCGAACATTTGATCGACGAGTTGCCGGGTTCCCCAGCGGGGAGAGAAGTCGATGAAGGTATCGTGGCGAAGCTCGCCCAGCTTGACCGAGCTTCGGCCGGCGAGGGGGTGATCCTTGCTATGCGCGGCCACCATGGATGAAGTGAAGAGTCCGTCGTATGAGAGCCCCGAAGCCGCGCGAGAGGGGGCCGGCATGAAGGCGAGGTCGAGGTGGCCATGGCGCAGGCTGTCTTCGAGCGCCGATAAGTGCGCTTCCTGCACGACGACCTTTACTTTGGGATGCGCCTTGTGGAAACGCTGCAACAGCAAGGGCAGGTCGAGAAAGGGCGCCAGGCTTTCGATGGTGCCGATCGCCAGGCGCCCAGTGAGCCCCTGGCTGACTCCCGCGACCGCGGCCTTGGCATTCTTGACCGCCTCGAGGATGCGCCTGGCTTCCGGAAGAAAAAGACGCCCCGTCGGGCTGAGTTCGACCCGCCGCGTGCTGCGTATGAACAGCAGCGCACCCAGCTCTTCTTCGAGCGCGCGGATGGCCGCGGAGATGCCCGATTGGACGATGTGTTCGCGTTCGGCCGCGCGACTGAAATGGCGTTCCTCCGCAACGGCGACGAATAGTTCGAGATGGCGGATTTGCATGGCCGTATTAATCTTCGATAGAGATATAAATTATCTAATAAATCTGTTTGTTTGCATGAAAGCGAGCTTTCATAATCGAGCCGGAAAAAGGACTCGTTATGGAAACTCACAACCGGCATCACTCGAGCGGCGGTAGACAGACGTTGCGCTCGCTCGTTCTCCATCACCCTGCATGGGCGGCATTCGCCATTTTTCTCATTGCTTTCAACCTTCGACCGGCCATTACGTCGGTCGCGCCGTTCTTGGCCGAAATCCAGCAAGATTACGATCTCTCCGGCGCATGGATCAGCGTGCTGACGACAGCGCCGGTGATCTGTCTGGGCTTGTTCGGGCCCCTCGCGCCGCCCCTGGCGCGTCGGTTCGGGAACGAGGCCGTGCTCTTGGCGTCGTTGATCGGCATCGTGGTCGGCTGTGTGCTGAGGAGCTTCGGCGTTTTCCCGCTGTTCGCGGGCACCGTCGTCATCGGTGCGTCCATGAGCGTGCTCGGCATCCTGACCCCGGTGGTCGTCAAGCGGGATTTCCCCCGCCACGTGGGGCGGATGATGGGGGCCTACACCATGCTGATCAGCCTCGGTGCAGCAGTGTCGACGGCCTCGGCCGCGCCCTTCCGGGCAGCTCTAGGTAGCTGGCATATGACGCTGCTGGTCTGGGCACTTCCCGCCTTGGCAGCGGCCATCATCGTCATCCCGCAATTGTTCCGCCACAGGCATCCCCACGGGCCTGCCGTGGCCCACGTCGAATCCATCATGGGGGATCCCATTGCCTGGCAGGTGACCGGCTACTTGGCGCTGGTTTCCGCGCTGGCCTATGCGGTCTTCACCTGGGGGCCGAGCATGCTGCAGGCGCGCGGGCTCAGCCTTGCCGCGAGCGGCGTCATCGTGTCGGTCTCGTACATCGCCCAGATGGCGACCGGCTTGCTCGTGCCCATGATCGCGTCGCGCCAGCGTGACCAGCGTTCGATGGCGGCCCTGATGGTCGTCCTGACTTTGGCCGGCCTGCTCGGGTTCATCTTCGCGCCGGTGTGGTCGTTGACGCTGTTCTCCATCATCTTGGGCCTGGGGCAGGGCGGGGCGTTTGGCCTGGCGCTGTCATTGATCGTGCTGCGGTCTGGCACGCCGCACGTCGCCGCGCAATTGTCGAGCATGTCGCAGACCATCGGCTACATCGTGGGTGGAGGCATTGGCCCGTTCGCCGTCGGCATCATCCATGACGCGACGGCCTCGTGGCGCACGGTAGCCGTCTTCTACGTCATCATCGGCGTGGCAACCCTGTTCCTCGGGTTGGGCGCCGGCAGGGCCAAGACGGTGCAAACTGCGTCGATGAAGAAGACCGGCGCCAGGCGCGCGGCTGGGGCGGCCTGAGCGCGACCCGGCAACATGTCGAAGCGGGACGCCTGCCGCGCCCTAGGCCGGGCGGACCGCTTTGATCCCGCGCCGGGCGCGTATGGCTCAGCGCGCGTCGCCCGCCAGGGAGGTGGCCAGCGCGCGTATCAAGGCATGTACCCCGTGCATGTTCGGGGTGGGGACGCCGATGAGGTCGCCGATCGCGGCCACGGCACCGCTGAGCGACTCATGTTCCATCGGCCGGCCCAGCTCCAGGTCTTGGAGCATGGAGAACTTGACCTTGCCCAAGGGCCGGCCGCGCTCGAGCCGCGCGCGCGGATTTTCCTCGATGGCCATTCCCAGCGCGCGCCCGACGGCGATGGTTTCGTTCATCAAGGTTTCCAACAGCGCGTAGATCCCGGGGTCGTCCAGCATGCGGTCCAGGGTGGCCCGGGTGAGGGCGCTGACCGGATTGAAGGCGGCGTTGCCGATCAGCTTCATCCAGATCTCGCGCCGGATGTCCGGGGTGAGGGAACAGGAGAAGCCCGCGTCCGACAATAGGGCTTGCAGCGCCTGGCCTCGCGCGGAAAGGCTGCCGTCGGGCTCGCCGAGATGGAGCTCCCAGCGCCCCGTATGCTGTACCACGCCAGGCGCGGGAAGATGGGCGGTCGGGTATACGACGCAGCCGAGGATTTGGCGCTCGGGCAGGGCGGCTGCGATGCGGCCTCCCGGGTCGAGGTTGTCGAGCCGGGTTCCCTCCAAGCGCCCCCCGAAACCGGAAAAAAACCACCACGGCACCCCGTTCATCGCGGGTACGACGGTCGTTTTCGGACCAATGAGCGGGGCGAGGGCGGGCAGGGCGTCCGCCAGGCTGCAGGTCTTGACGCCGACGATCACGACGTCTTGGACGCCGAGGTCTTCGCCGCGGGAGGACGCCTGTATGCGTACCTTCCAATTGCCTCGGTCCGTGCGTACCTCGAGCCCGTTCCGGACGATGGCGTCCAGGTGGGCGCCGCGCGCAACGACCGAGACCTGGTTGCCGGATTGGGCCAAGGCGCCGGCAATCAACCCACCGATGGCACCTGCGCCAAACACACAGATTTTCATGTTGCTTCAATCCAAGAGATCGGGTTGTTCGGCCAGTACCTTGTCGATCAGCGGCTGCAGGCCGAACCAACCGGCCTTGGGTGAGCCGACTTGCTTGCGGGTCAGCAAGGCCGTCGCTTCGTCTACCTCGACCGGCTGGCCAGCTGCCTCGGCCAGCAGGACTTGCTGGCAAGCCCGCTCCATGCGCAAGAACCAAAAGACGGCTTCCTCGACCGTTTGGCCCACGGTAAACAATCCGTGGTTGCGGCAGATTACCGCCTTATGGGGGCCGAGCGCGCCGGCGATGGCCTCTCCTTCCGACAGTTCGGAGGCGATGCCGTTGTAGGCCTGCATGACCGCGTGGTCCTGGTAGAAGGCGCAAGCCTCCTGCGTAATCGGCGGAATGGGCCGGCCGAGCGAAGCGTAGGTCGTTCCGTACAGGGAGTGGGAGTGCGCGGCCGCCACGACATCCGGACGGGCCCGGTGAATGCGGGAATGAATGGAGAAGGCCGCGGCATTGATCGGGTGCCGGCCTTCGACGATCTGGCCATCGTGATCGACGAGCACGAGGTCGGACACTTTGATGCGGCTGAAGTGCACGGCGAGCGGATTGACCCAGAAGCGGTCTTCATGAATGGGGTCACGGCAGCTGATGTGGCCGGCGATGCCCGCGTCAAAGCCGTGCATGGAAAATATGCGCAGGCACGCCGCGAGGCGCTGCTTGCGATGTAGCCGTTCTTCTTGCGGATCGTCGAACCGCGGCGGCTCCGGGATGGTCAGCCCGTCGGGGCGCACCTCGAGCAACAAGCCAGGTTGCCTGTCATGGGCATTCATGTTGGGCTCCTCATTCGGGTTTGATGTTGGCGGCGCGGATGACTTGGGCAAAGCGCTCGCGCTCGACCTCGATGACTTTCGACAGCGCGGCGGGACCATTGTCGGCCGGAGCAATGCCGAGCGCGCGGCCGCCGGCGTCGATGCCCAGCGTCTCGAGCTTGCTGCGTACGGCGGGCAGCTCCACGATGCGGGCAACCTCGCGCTGCACTTTGGCGATGATGTCCGGGGGCGTGCCGGCAGGCGTGAAGAGGGCGATCCAGCTGGCAAAGTCGTAGCCGGGAACGCCGGATTCCGTCATGGTCGGAACGTCGGGCAAGAGCGACCAGCGCTTCGCCGAGGTCACCGCCAGGCCTTGAGCCTTGCCTGCCTTCATTTGCGTGATGACCGGCGCCGGGTCGAGGAACAGCATCTGCACGTCTCCGCTGGTCAGCGCGGTCAAGGCCTGGACGCTGCCTTTGTACGGAATGTGCGTGACGTCCACCTTCGCCATTTGCTTGAACATCTCGGCCGCCAATTGGAACAGGGTCGATGCCGAGCTGTAGTTGAGTTGGCGGGTCTTGGCAGCCTGGACCAGCTCCGAGACTGACTGCACCTTCAGCGAGGGATGAACCGCCAGCAATAGCGGGAAGCTGCCCATGATCGCCACCGGCGAGAAGTCGGTTTTTGCGTTGTAAGGCAGCGATTGATAGAGTTCGGGGTTGATGGTCATGGCGCTGCTGGCGCCGACCAACAGGGTATGGCCGTCCGGCGCCGCCCGCGCGACCGATTCGGTAGCGATGATGGTGCTGGCCCCCGGCCGGTTGAGCACGACGACGGGCTGGCCCCACGCTTCTTGCATGTGTTGCGCGACGAGCCGGGCAAGGATGTCCGTGCTGCCCCCGGGCGGAAAGCCGAGCACGATCTGGATCGGCTTGGAGGGAAATGAGTCGGCCGGGGCGGCCGACGCCGGCGTCGTGAACACACCCAAAAGCGCAAGGGAAATCGAACCCAGGTACGACTTGATCTTCATTTGCCCGCTCCTTTCTTTGCGTCAGCGGGAACGATGCCCGCGGCTTGTATCACCTTGGTCCACTGCGGCACCTCGGTCCGGATGCGTTGCTCCAGTTCGGCGCGGGTGGTCGGCATCATTTCGATGCCGAGGCTCGCAAACTTGTCATGGGTTTCCTGGCGCTTGAGCACCTCGACCACATCACGATTGATTTTGTCCAGGATGGCGGGGGGAGTCCCGGCAGGTGCAACGAGCCCCATCCATACGCTGAGTTCGTAGCCGGGGATGCTTTCGTTGAGGGCGGGCACGTCGGGCATGGCTTCTGTCCGGTTCTTGCCAGTCGATCCTAGTGCGCGCAGCTTTCCAGTGCGGACGTGTGGCAGGGACGAGGCACCCCCTTCGAACATCATGTGCACCTGGCCGCCGATCAGGTCGGTCATGGCTGGGCCGCTGCCCTTATAGGCCACTTGCAGGATGTCCGTGCCCGTCAAGGACTTGAACAGCTCCGCTGCCAAGTGGTGTGAGCTGCCCAGGCCGAGGGAGGCGTAAGTGAGCTTGCCCGGCTGGGATTTCGCAAGGGCCACGAGTTCCTTCACGTCGCGCGCTGTCACCTTGCCTGGATTGACGACGAGATAAAGCGGGGTGGTGAACAGGCCCGTGATGGGCGCAAAGTCCCGGATGGCGTCGTAGGGCAGGTCTTGGCGGATGATGGGATTGAACACCATGCTGCTTTGCGTGCCGACCAGCAGCGTGTAGCCATCGGCGGGTGCGCGTGCGGCATATTCGGTGGCGATCAATTGGTTGGCGCCGGGCTTGTTTTCGACGATGACCGCTTGTCCCCATCGTGCCGACAAGTTCTGGGCCATGAAGCGGGCGAAGGTGTCGATGAGGCCACCCGGCGTATGGGCCACGACCAATGTCACCGGCCGGCGCGGGAAGTCCTCCGCGGTGGCCTGGGCCGATGCCCCGGCCCAGGGAGTGAGGCAAGCCATGCCGAAGGCGATTGCGCTGCCCAGGCGCAACCGGGATGTGCGCCGGAACGATAGCGGTGCACGTAGGGGTATTGCGGTCCTCATGTCGTCTCCTCCAGGTGTTGTCGTAATGAGGCTCAGGCGAATCGATAGCGGCCGTCTTGGTCTCGTGTAATGGGCCGCCTAGTGTGGGTGTCTTCCAACCACCGGATGATTTCGCGGCCGTCGCGGGTGCCGATGGCTGCCATCAGTTCGGCAAAATGCTTCGGACCGTCCTCCAGCGCCGCTTCCAGCGAAGCATGGCGAGGAAAGTCGTAGACGGGAGGCGAGGGCACCCGGTGTTCGAGCGGACGCTCGTGGCCGGCCGGCAGCAGGGGTAGCGTCAAGTCGAAACCGGCCTTGGCGGTGACGGTGGCGCCGTCCAGCGACGGGTCCAGGGGCATCGCGCGCAGGCCGGACTGCACGACCAGGTCGCGGTCGGCTTGGAAGCGGGTGGCCAGGGCCCACTCCATCTGGGCTTCGTCGAATACGTCGATATCCGGGTCGACGACGAATACGTGCTTGATGTTCGCCGACGAAGCGAAGATCGCGGCAATGGCGTTGCGTGCCTCGCCGGGCACGCGCTGGCGCATCGCAACGCGTACGTTGAACGAGCCTCCCGTGGCGGGCGGTGCGTAGACCGCGGTGACCTCGCGCACGGCCGACTCCAGGCCGCGCCACACCATTAGCTCCGTGCGCAGGGAGCACAACTGCGCCGTGTCGGTCAACGCCATGGACTTCCCGCCTATGGTGGCAGTTTGGAAGATGGCGTCGCGACGCCGCGTAATGGCGGTGACATGGAAGACAGGATTGCGCTTGAGCACGCCGTAGTAGCCGAGGAATTCGCCATACGGACCCTCGGGCTCGGCGTGGCCGCGCTCGTCCAGGTAGCCCTCGATGATCATCTGGGCATCCGCCGGGACCCGGAGGTCATTCGTGATGCACTTGACCACGCCCATCGGTTCGCCGCGCAATGCCGCGACCAGCTCGAGCTCGTCCATGGGCAAGCGCATGGTGCCCGCCAAGTGGTCCACGGGGTTCGAGCCGATTGCGAAGGCCAGCGGCATGGGTTCGCCGCGGGCGGCGTGCGCCTGGTAAATGGCCCGCAGATCGGACGGCGCGACGAGGTCGATGCCCGCGGTTCGCCGCCCGCGCAGCATGAGACGGCGCATGCCCACGTTCGTCCAGCCGGTGGCGGGGTCTCGGCTGAAGTCCAGCGATGCCGAGATGTAGGGCGCGCCGTCCAGCGCATGCTGCAGGTGCACGGGCAGCGCGGTGAGGTCGCATTCCTCGCCCACTTGGACGATTTGCTGGACGGGCGCCTGGCTGCGATCGACCTCGACGAGGATGCCCTGCTTGCGCAAGCGTTGCAGGATGACGGATGTCACCGTTTCGGGCGTGGCGCCGAAGGCGTGGGCCAGGCGGGCGCGGCTGCCTGCCACGTTGCCGCACAGGGGCAGGCCGCAGTCGCCCGGCTGATTGAACAAGACCGCCCGCGGGTTGCCATCGAGCACGGCGGCGATGTCGCCCAGTTCGATGCGGCCGTCACGCGTTTCCTTTTGGTCGGGCGGCAAGGATTCGAGGAAGCGCCGGAGGCTGAATTGTTCCAGGTCGGGTAGGGTGCCCGCCGGGGCGGGCTCGCGTTGGTTGGCCATGGCTGTGCGGTTTCCTAGAGGCTATAGAAGTCGAGCTTGGCGTTCAGGTAGTCGTTCAGCAGGACGACTTTTTTGCGCGCGATGCGCCACGTTCCATCTACGCGACGCCACTCGTGTTCCTGGTGTCCGAAGTACACCTCGACGACTTTCTCTTTAGGCAGGAACTGCTGCGTCGTCCAATTCGACTTGAGTTTGAGGAGGTCGGGGCCCGAGCCGTCTGCAACGCGGATGTTGGTGATCGTGTGCTGGGTCCGGGGAAGCACCATCGAGGCGACGGAGCGGCGGGACTGGACGCGCCACACGCGGTCTTCCAGGCCACCGCGGTTGGCGTAGTAGATCAAGGAGAGCTCGGCACGCGGGTCGGAGGTAGGATGATCTTCGTCCCGCCATGCCGGCACCCAGTACTCGGCATCGGGCAGGAATAGCTCGAGCCAGTCGCTCCAGCGGCGCTCGTCCAACAGCTCGGCTTCGCGGTAGAGCAGGTCGGCGGCGAGGGTGGGGCCGGCGTTCATTGCACACCTCCCTGCGCGGCGGCGCGCTTGGCGGCGTCGTCCATTGCGCCTTTGACCATCAATCGCCGCCATTCGCGATATCCGGAATGAAATACCGTTTCGTCTTGGATCGCAACGTCCCCATACTGGCTGGTCGCCGGGGTAATTCCGAATTCCCGCGCGTATTCGTTGGCCCCGGCTTGGACGCTGGTCATGCCTCGCGCATAGCCTTGCGTCCAGGCGATGTTCCGGGCGCGATAACCCGTCTGGCAGTCTTCGTAGCAGGTGGTGTCGTCCGGGGTGGCAAGGCCCGAGCTGTTGAAGAAATCTTCGAACTGCCGCAGCCTGAGCTCCCGCGCTTCGGGCGGCTCGCCTTTCGGGGCGATGACATAGCTGCGCATCTCGGTGCGGTCGACCGCGAGTGGGCGCAGGACGCGCAGTTGCAATGAAGCGTTTTCGGCGAATTGCACGTTGGGGAAGATGACGAGATTGCGCGTATCCAACATGAGCGAGGCGCGCTTCTCGCCCACGCGCTGGCGCAGTTCATCCAACAAGGGGTATAGCGGCCGGATGTGGGGCAGCGGATTGCGCGTCCACACCGCGGCGTGGCCGTGGTCGAAGGTGAAGCCGCCGCGCTGCCTGTATGCGGCAAAGTCAATGGTCGCCAATGCATTCTGGGACTCACCGGACTGCCGCTGCTTGACGATTTTCATGAAGCTCGGATGCACGGATGTCAGGTGGTAGGCGTCCAGCGCGTTATCCAGCTGCAGCTTCCAATTGCCGTTGTAGGTATACGTGGACGAGCCGGGGAGCAGCTCTATGCCATGGGGGCTTTGATCGAGGATGAGATCGAGGAAAAAGCGCGTTTCGCCCAGGTAGTCTTCCAGCGGCGGCACGTCCTCGCTCAGGCTGCCGAACATCAACCCCCGGTACGAACCGAAGCGGGCGACAGGCACGAGATCGTGGCTCTGCCGGTCGAACGCTTCGCTATAGCAGCCGTCTTTGCGATCTTTGATGCTGGCGCACCGCCCGCTGCTGTCAAAGGACCATGCGTGATAGGCGCACACGTGGATCCGGGCGTTGCCGCGCTCCCGCTGGGTCAATATCGCGCCGCGGTGGGGACAGGAATTGAGGAACGCGCCGACTTGGCCCTCGCCGTTGCGCATGACCAGTACGGGCTGGCGTCCTATCCAGGTGCTGAGGTAGTCGTGGGGTTGCGCGATCTGGTCTTCGATGCCGAGGAAAACCCACGTCCGCTCGAAGATGTACCGCATTTCGAGTTCGAAGATGGCGGGATCGCGGTAGACATCGCGATGGACCGCGAAGACGCCTTGGCCGGGCTCATCGACGACGTAGCCCCCAAGTTCTTCCGCAAGCATGGTTGTCTCCTGCGTTATACAATGTATAATTGTGTTTGATATTTAACAATAATCGTAGTCAAGCCTGGTGGGGGCAGGTATGCAGAAAAACCCTGAGCAGCAGGCCAGCGCGCCGCGCAAGATCCAATCGCTCGAGGTGGGCTTCAGGTTGGTGCGCGCGATCGAGGAAGCGGGCAAGGCATTGCCGCTGAAGGATGTCGCGCAGGCGGCAGGAATGGCGCGCAGCAATGCCCACCTCTACTTATCGACTTTCGTGGAACTGGGGCTGCTGGCGCGCAATGACGCCGGCCATTACCTGCTGGGGCCGTATGCGCTGCGGCTCGGCCTGGCGGCGCTCAAGCATTCGAACGTCGTGGACGTCACGGACGGCCCCATGCGCGATTTGCGGGCCGTGACGGGGCACCACGTCCATCTCTCCCTCTGGGGAAACTATGGGCCGACGATCATTCGCTCGCTCGAAGGCGCTTGTCCCGTGCCGGTGCCGCTGCGGATTGGCTTCGTCGTACCGCTTTGTTCATCGGCCACGGGCCTGGTGTTCCTTGCCCATCAGCCGCGGCCCCTCACGGAGCCTTTGGTCGCGAGAGAACGCGGCGGCCATCCCATGGATGCGTCGCTCGAGGCAAGGCTGCAGTCCGTCCGCGAGCAGGGCTATGCGATGACCGAAGCGGAATTCCTGGCCGAAGCAGGCTGCTGTGCGCTCGCCGCGCCGATCTTCGACCACACCGGCCACATTTGCGCGGCGCTCGCGGTTCTCGATCTTTCGGCACGCATGAGCCCGGCGCAGCGTGAGCGTAGCGTGATCCACCTCAAGGAAGCCGTGCAGTCGGTGCAATCGGTGTTGGGGTATGCCGGGAGCTAGCACGGGAACGAAACGGTTCAGTGTCCGAACAGCTCGTCCAGCCAGTCGTAGACCACGGAGCAGGCTAGTGGGAGATTCCCGCGCTGGCAATGCATGTCGGCGCCTTCTTCCACGGTGAAGATGCGGCGCGTGACCGGGCCCGAGACCGTGTCGCAATAGCGTTCGAACTGGTTCATGGCTTCTTCGCCTTCTCCCGTTCCTACCATCGCCAGGCTAGGGCAGCGCACCGACGGCACGCTTTCCACGGCCGTGTAGGCCTCCAATTGCCGGAGATAGCCGGCAAGGCTATCGACGCCGAATCGTCGGCAGGAGCTCTTGAACGCGTGCCGGACCACCGGCGGCATGTCGGCTTCGGAAATCGAATCGAGGCCCGCGAGCGTCAGCGGCGGCGGGTCGGAGGCGAGGTCCGGGCCGATGAACGCGGCCATGTAGGCGTGGAGGTCGATGATGGGGGAGTTCAGGATCAATGCGCGGATGCGATCGTCGTGGGCCGCAGCGCGCAAGGTGAAACAGCCGCCGAAGCTCATGCCGTACAGCGCGAGTGCCTCGGGGTTGACTTCAGGGCGCGCCAGCACCATGTCGAGCATGGCAGAGATAGGGTGTTCGTAGTCGGGCCGGAACACGAGTCCCGGGTGCAGGCGCAGTGTGCCAACTTGGCCCGGGCCCTCGGTCACGAATACGTTATAGCCTCGCTCCAGCCCTGCGCGGCCGGATTCGAAGTAGAGTTCTTCCCCGGTCCCGTCGAAGCCCGTCATGACCACGAGGGTGCGGCCGTTGCGGGCGCCCCCGGCCGGAGTCATGAAGTAGCCAGGCAGTTCGAGCCCTTCGAAGGGCGTGACGACGGGTTCGATCCGGTCCGCCAGGTGCCGCGTTCCGGCAATGAAGGTCGCGCGCGATGCGAGGCCCCACCTCCGGCCCTCCTCGCCGAAGGGGTCTGCAAAGTACTCGGCGGCGCGGTAATACATGGATGCGCGAAGGAAGTGTTCACGGGCGCTGACCAAGTGCCTCTTGCGCTCGGCGCGCTCTCCGAGCGCGCGAACGCGTTCCCCAATGGACGCAAAGGCCGTGGACCAGCGTTCCGGCGCTTCGTCGTCGACCAGCCTGCGCGCATGGAAGATCTCGCCTTCGGCGCCGCCTCCGTAGGTGGCCGTGCCCAAGGCACGCATGAGCTGGAAGTCCATCTCCATGCTGTTGAATCCCAGGACGCGAGTGGCCGTGCGCTCGACGGTAGACATGCCAACTCCTTCGCCAAACAAATGAGAGTGACCATCGTCCCAGAAAGCCGCCTTTTCGGCGAGGACGTCCGGGACCCACGCCTTGCGCATGGAATGCAGCCTTGTGCGGCCATGGTGCCTCAAATATGATGGATGTCATATCCTGAGCTTGAGCCATGCGCCCACACGTCCCTGTCAACCGGAAAGAAGCCTCCCGCGAACGCATCCTCGAAGCCGCCGCGCGTGCCGTGCGGCGCAGCGGCTTTCACGGCGTGGGCGTGGCGGATGTCATGAACGAAGCAGGACTCACCCACGGCGGGTTTTATGCGCATTTCCGTTCGAAAGATGCGTTGCTCTCGGCGGCCCTGGGGCGCGCGGGGCGCGAGACGTCCGCAGCGCTGGAAGCGAGCATGAAGCGGTTGACGGCCGCCGGGTTGTCGCCGTTCCGCGCCTTGGTCGAGAGTTATCTGTATGAAGGCGAAATCGCCAATCGCGAAAAGGGATGCCCGGTGGCTGCGCTTTGTTCGGAAGTGACCACGCAGCCTGCCGAGATTACCGAGTCGTTTCGCCAACTCGTGGTCAACCTGCACCGGCTCGTCGGAAGTACGCTCCCGGCCGGGCAAGCACGGGAGGCCGCATGGGCCGTGACGAGTACGCTGGTGGGGGCCGTGCAGTTGGCGCGGGCATTGGGAGGAGGGCAGGCGGGACAGGCCGTTCTGGCCGAGGCGAAACGCGAGCTCTTGGCGCGTTACGGCGGCTGAGCCGTACGTTTGCGGTGTAGGGGGGGGGGTTGCAGGGTCGGCATCGCCGGCATTTTTTGGCCGTGAATATGATTGTCATCATATTCGCGCCGCGCGCTTCACGACGAAGGAAATCGTATGAAACTCGCAGGTTCTGTTGCTTTGGTTACAGGGGCCGGTCGAGGCCTCGGGCGCGAATTTCCCGGCAGCTGCTCGAGCGTGGCGCGGCAAAGTCCATGCAGCCGTGCGCAATCCCGCGTCCGTGCCCTGGCGGGCGTCGGGCCGATGCGCTTGGCGGTCACGGCCGCGACGCAGGCTTTGCAGCCAACCTTATGCGGCATGCCCGGGGGTCGTCAGCCATCAGCGCGGGCGGCACGGGCTTTTGCGATTTCGTGGCGCATCTGGTCGAAGCCGGTTCCAGGGACGTGTTCTTCCCTGCGGTCGGCCAACTCCGGTAGCCGCTCGATGAGCGCCTGCGCCGAGAGCTCGGCCTCGTGCAGGTATATGCCTTGGGTCATGGTGATGTGCGCCTGCTCGAAGCTACCGGCACCGGCCATGAGAATGGTCCGGTTCGGGGCCTGTTCGGCCACGAGGGCCACCAAAGCGGGGCTGACCGCCGCGGGCGAGAGCATGGCGAGGACGTCGGGTTCGAGGAGTCCTTCGGTCATGGCGGTCGCAGCGGTTGGAGCGAGGCAGTTCACGTGCACGCCATATTTCTGGCCTTCCAGCGCGAGGGTCTGCATGAGCCCGACCAAGGCCATCTTGGCTGCCGCGTAGTTCGCCTGCCCGAAGTTACCGTATAGCCCCGAGGATGAGGTCGTCATGACGATGCGGCCGTAATTCTGCTCGCGCATGAGGTTCCACACCGCATGCGTGCAGTGCACCGATCCCATGAGGTGGACGTCCAGGACAAGACGGAAATCGTCCAGGCTCATCTTTGCAAAGGTCTTGTCCCGCAGGATGCCCGCGTTGTTGACCAGGATGTCGACGCGGCCCCATTTTTCCAAGACGTATTGGACCATCGCGCGGGCTTGCTCAGGGCGGGTGACGTCGATGTCATACGCGTCGGCCTCGCCGCCGGCTCCGAGGATGGCCTCTACGACGGCCTGCGCGCCGGATCCCGGGTGCCCGGCCCCGAGGTCAGCAACCAATACCTTGGCGCCGTGCCGCGCGAGTTCCAAGGCGTGGGAACGGCCCAGGCCGCGGCCCGCGCCGGTAATGATGGCGATGCGTCCTTGCAAGAGTGGCGTCATAAGAGCGTGGCGTGTGGAAGGTTGGCAGGAAGGCGGGCATCCGGGATGGATGTGGCCGCACCTGAGCATAAACGCCTGGTTCGATCGTTCGCACCTCGCGATTGCCCTGACGAAGGCGGCGGTGTCGGTCGGGCGCAATCGGTTATTCTCGCACCAACGCGAATACCGGATAGTGCATGACCAGGCATATGAAGGCCGCGGCAATCGCGATGGTGTGCGTGATCGCGACGGGCTGCGCCCAGTACACCGCGCTGCCGCGCGACACGCAAAAGGCTCGGGGCGCCGAGGAGATGTCCTCGGACCAGATGATGCAGACGGACTTCAACCGTACGCTCACCATCGCCATGCGAGACAACCTCGCGAGCCTGCAATCCTTGATGGTCAAGCTTTACAAGCGCAACCCCCGCGAGTGGCGCAAGGCGGGACATGCCGATCTCGATGCCGCGGTCGAGGCGGTCAGGCAATCCATCGACGCCCGCCGTCCGCCGGCCGGGCTCGAGGGCCTGCACGACGTCGAGATCCTCGCCGTATCGTTGGATCCGGCTTATACGGGCGACCGCGTCGCGGCCTTCATCTACGGCTTGGCCGACACCATCATTACTGCGCACGACGGCAAAACGCGGTTCTATGCCTTCGACATGCTGGACGGAGAGCGCGTCTACAACGCCGCGCGCAACGTCGAGGCCGCGGCTTGGCTACTGACGCGCCGGCGCGACGCGCGCGGCGCACCGCTGTTGCTTTCGAACGAGTTGAGCGAGACCCAGGTGAACCTGAGCTTCGAACGCGAGTTCGGCGCCATCATCGGGCGCATCGACCTGATCGCGAACCTGCTCGGAGAAAATTCGCGGCGGTTGGGCATCAACTACGCGCAGAACTTATTGTTGTTTTCGTTCTTGCCGGTCAGGTGATGGGCGGGCGCGTTCAACAGGGCGTTCCGCCGCCCCCCATCCCTGCGCTGCTAGCCGAGATCCTCCGCGCCGTTCCGCGCCGCTATCGTCTCCGGGAGGATGTTTCCGCGCTCGCGGCAAGGCAGGCTACGCCTGCGTCCGCACTGGCATGGGCGATAGAACTCAGCCGCGAGGCGCTGGCGGAAGGCCGCTCGCCGACGGCGGCGCTTCGCGCTAGTTTTCTCGAGGCCTTGGCCGATCTCATTCGCGAAGCGTTGCGCCCCGAAGGGGGTGATCCGGCGTTCCAGGCCAGGGTGCTCAGGCACGGCAGCCCAGTGGTGCAGGAATCTGCTGGCTTGGCCGCGCATGCGGCGCAGGACGCGCGCACTGTCCTGGCATTGGTCCATGCCATCGCGCATCCCGCCAAGCTCGAGCGCCTGCCCCGCGGGGCCTTGCGTGACGCCTTGGCGCAGGTGCAAGCGGCGGCAGCGGCCCGGCACTGGGCAGCCCTGGACGACGCGCTTGCGCGGCTTGCCGGGCTTTCCGATCTGCAGCGACTTCCCGGCCAGGATGCGTTGGGGCACGGCGTGAAGCGATTGCTGGAGGGGCCTGCGCTGGCACGCCTGCGCCGGCGCGACGCGTTCGCCTTGGACGATGGCGTCCGGCGCTATGAGGCGCTGTTGGATGCGAGCGGCCCACGCTCCGGTTCCGCGGTTGCTGCCGAGCAGGGAAGCATTGCCCGCGAGCGGGGCAGGGCGGTGGAGTCCGCCGCGGCGCATGCGTTCGCCATGATCGCGTGCCGGCTCAATGAAGCCGAAGGCGAAGGCATGTTTCGCGCCGTGACGACGATGCGGGTGCCATCAGCATTTCCGGCCAGCCGCGCGCACGCCAAGACGGAATGGGACGTCGTGCTGTTGCGTTGCGCCGGGACGCAAGGCGATCAAATGCTGTGGGATGTTTGCCTGCTGGCGGAAGCCAAGTCCTCGCCGGATGCTGCAACGACGGATTGGCCGCGGTTGCAGCGCGGGCTGCAGCTGTTTGCGCGCGCCGACGAGCATGCTGCATATCCATTCGATGCCGCAGAAGAAACAGTATGGGTGCGGGGTGCCTCGCTGCGCGCATTCGCGGCAGCGAACGCGGACAAGCTGCGCACCGTGCTGTATTGCTGCCTTGAACCTGGCCAAGCAATGCCCCGGATGCTCGGCGCGTCCAGTCGCATGCAGCTCTTGTCTGCAAGGCCGAGCCTCGAATTCGCCCACGCGGTCTCGGGGGGCAAGGAGGATGTTGGCATGCTGGAGCCGCTGTGGAATGAGCTGCTGCAATCGCCGCGTTGGCGTGCCGTGCTTCATCAGTATCCGACGCTGGGCATCGCGCGCGCGGCAATGGTCCACCTCGACGACTTGAACGATACCGTGGCGAGCTCTTTCCTCGGCACGCGAGGCAAGCGGTCGTAGCGGGTTCGTGGGCATGCAAGTTGCTGCAACCTGGCCTTCTTTATGGGGGACGACCATGGAAGCAGAAGAAATGCAACTCACTGACGACGCAGCCTCGTTCCCGGGTGAGCCCGGAGAGGTAGCCCGGGGCGGACGGGGCCCTTCTCAAGAGCACGTGCTCGTGCTTGGCCTGGGCGCGTTGCTCATGGTGGCAGGGATACGCAGCCGCGGGCTGGTATGGCGGGCGTTGCTGACGGCTGCCGGGACGGCGCTGGTGAGCCGCGCTGCAAGCGGGACGGGAGGCGTTGCGAAGGTCGCGCGGGTCGTCAAGCGACTCGGCTAAAGCCTGCTAGCCTTGCGCCGCCCCCCGTAGCCCGCCATTGCATTAGTCGGTCGACGCCAATTCGCGTGCGTGGGCGATCGCCCGGACGATGTCGTCGATGATCGCCGCCTCTTTCTCCGCACCTGAAGCGCGCAGGGCATAGGAAGGGTACCAGGTTGGGACGACCCACGCGTCGCCCTGCCGCAGCGGCATGCCCAGGTGGTCGCGAAGCGGGAACTGGGGCCCTAATACTGCCCTGAGGGCGGTGGCGCCCAGGGTGACGATGACGGCGGGCCGAACGCGCACCATTTCTTCGCGCAGCCATCGCGAGCAGGCCTCGACCTCGCGTTGCGCGGGCGTTTTGTGCAGCCGGCGCTTGCCACGCGCGATCCATTTGAAGTGCTTGACGGCGTTGGTCAGGTACACCGACTCGCGCGCGACCCCGGCGCGGCGCATGGCATCATCGAGCACCTTGCCTGCTGGCCCGATGAAGGCCCGTCCGGAGAGGTCTTCGTGGTCGCCGGGTTGTTCGCCGACCAGCATGAGGCGCGCGTTGGCCGGACCACAACCCGGGACGGGCTGGGTGGCATGGCGCCAGAGCTCGCATCGGCGGCATTGGTCCAGCGACGATGCCGGCGCGCGCAGCGGCTGCGCCCGGGCGGCCTCCACCGCCACGGGTTTGCCCGGCATGGTGCCTATCGCCCCGGATTGCGCAAGGCGCCTTGCACCATCGCGTGCTTCGGCGACCATCCGGGGAATGAGCGGACCTTCAGGCAAATGCCGCCAGAAGCGCACCGGCATTTGCCGCTCTAGGGCGCATTCGTTCAGCCGGGCCGGATTGAAGGTGTTTTGGTAGTAGGCCAGCCATAGCGGTTCGACCTCATCGTCCGTGATGGGCATGGCCGTGGCTTGCAAGGCCGCTTCCGAAATATGCAAGTCGCGGCCATCCCACCACGCTGCGCCATGCGGCGTGCCGATCCACCAGGTCGAGGCGCCCATGCGTTGCGCGAAATGTTCCGCGGCAAACGGCAGCACGTCGTGTTCAGGCTCGTACCAAGCCAAGTACTGTGGCGAGCCGCCATCGGCCCGTTCCTTGAAACGCAGGTAGGCGATCATGTCGTGCTTGGCACGCCGGACCGACTTGGCCATGGCGTGCAAGCGGGCGCCGTCTTCGTCGGCCGCCGACGCGACGGCACGGTCTCCCTGGTGCCATCGCCACACGACGCGGTAGAGCAATGGCCAGCGACCTGGCGATCGATACAAGGCCGCGTCGTGGAGCAGCGCGGCCAAGTTTCGGGGAATGCGCACGCGGGGAAGGGCGGGCGCGTCGCGCGGCGGCCCAGCGGCCTCGTCCTGCAGCGCGTCCAGCGTCATTTGCCCGCCTGCTGCGCCACCGGTGGCCGTGCGTTCGGTCCAGGTGATCGTTTCCGGCGGCCATGCGTACGCGAGCGCCCGCAGGGCAAGCCGACGCCAGCTTGCATAGCCGCCTTCCACGACCAGCCTGTGTAGGTGCGCGTGCGTCATGCTCCGCCCGCTAAAGCAGTGCGAGTTGGCGAGGCGCAGGCGCCAAGGCGCGGCGCAGCGTTTCCGACGGCGGTTCGCCGAGCCCGGGGCGATAGTCCTGCACGACGATGAAGGGTTTGAGTTTTTCCATCGAGCAGCGCAGGCGAACCAAGTCTTGGTAGCGAATGGCGCGCAGGCGCCTGAGTTCGACGAGCCGCTTGGCGTTGCGCAGGCCGATGCCCGGCACCCGCGCGATCAGGCGTTGCGGTGCGCGGTTTAGGTCGACGGGAAAGCACGAGCGATTGGCCAGGGCCCACGCGAGCTTGGGATCGATGTCCAGCGGCAGGTGCCCCGCTTGTGGAAAGAGCTCTTCGGCGCGAAAACCATAGCCTCGCAGCAGGAAGTCGGCCTGGTACAGGCGGTGTTCGCGCAATAGCGGCGGTGCTTGTTGGGGCAGGGTCGAGGGGCTGTCGGGAATGGGGCTGAACGCCGAGTAGTAGACCCGCTTGAGCCGGTATGCCCCGTAAAGCGTTTGCGCCGTTTGCAGGATGGCGCGGTCGTCGGCGTCGTCCGCACCGACGATCATTTGCGTGCTTTGGCCCGCTGGCGTTGGCGCCACGGGGCGCTTTTCGCCTTGGGCCTCCTCCTGGGCGAGCCGAATGGCACCCATGGCCCGCTTGATCGTCTCGGCGTTTTTTTCGGGGGCGAGGCGCTGCAGGCCATCGTCGGTCGGCAATTCGATATTGACGCTGAGCCGGTCGGCAAACTGGCCGGCAAGCTCGATCAGGCGCGGATCGGCGTCCGGTATGGTCTTGAGGTGGATGTAGCCGCGAAACTGGTGGTCTTCGCGCAGCGAGCGGGCCACTTCGACCAGTTGTTCCATGGTGTAGTCGGCGCCGCGGATGATGCCCGAACTCAGGAACAAGCCGTCGATATAGTTGCGCCGGTAGAAGTCTAGGGTGAGCGCCACCACTTCCCCGGGAAAAAACCTGGCGCGCGGCACGTTGCTCGAACGCCGGTTCACGCAGTATTGGCAATCGTACTGGCAGAAGTTGGTGAGCAGGATCTTCAGCAGGGACACGCACCGCCCGTCGGGTGTGAAGCTGTGGCAAATTCCCGCCCCGGTGCCGGCCCCTAGGCCGCTTCCGCCCCGGGATGCGCGCTTGGGCGCGCCGCTGCTCGCGCAGGAGGCGTCGTATTTGGCGGCATCGGCCAGGATTTCGAGCTTGGTCAAGCGGTCCATCGCGACATGATACTGTATAAAAATACAGTATCGGGGCCCCATGTGTATCGACCTTTTGCCGCACATGCCGCGCCATGGCGGCGCAGCCTGCCGATGCCCGGGCCGGGGCCGGCCGGGCAACCGGTGGCCCGCAGCGCGCCCGTCAGGGCCAAGCGTTTTGCGGCCCATGGGGGACGCGTTAGAACTTGTACTTCAGGCTGACCGTCACATTGCGGGGCGCGCCATACGTGAATTGGCTATAAGCCGCGAACATGTCGTAGTAGCGCTTGTCGAAAATGTTGTTGATGTTGATTTGGCCGGTCAGCTGCCTGGAGAACTCGTAGCGGGCCATCAGGCTGGCCAGTGGGTAGCTGTCTTGCTCGACCTTCTCCACCACGCCGAGGGGGTTCTGGGCGTAGGTATACGTTTTCCCTTGCCAGTTCACGCCGCCCCCGATGGTCAGGCCGCGCCACGTGCCGGGCAGGCGGTACGTGGTGAACACCCGGAGGAGTTGGCGCGGATATAGGCTGTTGACGTCGGCGCCGCCTGCATCTTTGGCGCGGAAGAGGGTATAGCCGGCCGCGACCTGCCAGCTGGGCGTCACTTGGCCGGCGACTTCGACTTCGAATCCCTTGCTGGTCGCGCCGTCTACTGCCCGATAGGCAGGCTCGGGGGGATTGGTCCCGGGCACGGTTTCGCTCGTTTGTTGCGCGAGATTGCTTTGTTTGATGTGGAAGACCGATGCCGAGGCGGTAAGCCGGCCATCGAGGAATTCTCCCTTGATGCCGGTTTCCGTGGCTTTGCCGACGACGGGATCGAGGTAGCGGCCGCTGGCATCGCGCGCGTTCTGGGGCTGGAAGATGCTGGTATAGCTGGCGTATAGGGAGTACTGGTCGTCCAGGTCGTAGATGATGCCCGCATAGGGAGTGACTTCGCCGCGGCTCTTGATCTCGTAGGAGTTGCTGTAAGAGAGATCTCCCGTCCTGCGGTAGTTCGTGACGCGCGCGCCTAGAATGAGCTTGAGGGGAGCGGCGACATTCAGGCGTGCAACACCGTAGAGCGCCTGTTGTTTGGTGCGGCCGCCTTCGTAGAAGACGGGATCGCCCCAGGTAGGTTCGGGAAAGGTGCCGTCCCAAGCGTTGAAGTCCGGAGCTAGCCCCCCTGCTGGGTCTGCGGGACGGGAGTCCGCATTGAACTTCTGGTCGGCGTACACATAGCCGAATGCCAGCTCGTGCTGGCGTCCGAAGAGTTCGATGGGGCCGTTCGCTTGGATTGCCACGTCGTCTTGCGTGGTCTTGACGTCATAGGATCCGGCGAACGTCACCATTCCCAGTCCGGTGTTGCGGTCGGGAGCGCCCGAAAGATAGAGCAGGTAAGAATCGGCCTTGCGTTGGCCGTGGGTGTAGCTGAAGCGGACTTTCCAATCGTTCTCGAAACGGTGGTCGAGAGACGCGAAGTAGGATTCGTGCGTCGAGTCCCACCGTGTCCAGTCCGCCGAAGAAGTCTTGGCTCGACTCCAATGGGTGCGGCTGCCGTCGGCATGCCAGATGGGCAAGCCGCCCCACATCGGGCCTCGCGCCCGGTTTTCGTGGTGACTGAACCCCGCCGTCAGCAAGGTGCTGGGCGTGAGGTCCGCCTCGAGTGTCGCGTACAGCGTCCGGCTCTTGTTGCCGAGAAGGTCCACCCAGCTGTCGCGCTGGGAATGTTCGCCCACGACGCGCAAACGTACCGACTTGGCTCGGTTGACGGGCGTGGAGAGGTCTATCAGCCCACGCAGTTGGTCCCAGTTGCCGAGGCCGAGTTCGGCCTTGCCCATGAACTCTTTGCTGTGTGCGCGCTTGCGGACCAGATTGATGGCCGCTGACGGGTCGCCGGCGCCGGTAGTCAAGCCGGTCGCGCCGCGCACGATTTCCACCCGGTCGTACATGGCGAGACTCGTGAAAACTTCGCCCGAACTCCATGGTTGCTGCCAGGTGGTGGGCACGCCGTCGATCATGAGGGTATTGATGTCGAAGCCCCGGGAGTTGAACTGCCCGCGATGCGTCTCGTACTGGTTGACCGAAACGCCAGTCGCGTTGTTGACGACATCGGTGATGGTCAGGAGGTCCTGGTCTTCAATTCGCTGTTGGGTAACGACAGTGACCGATTGCGGCGTATCGCGCAGCGACAGGCCGAGGGGCGTGGCAGTGCGCGACACGCCAAGCGTGGTATAGGAGCCCGTGCCTTCGGTGATGTCGGCGCCTTCTTCTTGCTGAGGCGCTTGGACGGTGATGGCCGGTAGCACGGCCGGTGTGTGCTGGGCCGAGGCGATGACGGGGAAGGCAGCAGCAAGGCAGGCGCTCAAGCGATTGGTGGGGCGTACGACCATTTTCTCCCTCTATATGTCAGCTTTTGTCGATTCGGTTCGTGCAAGCTCGGGGCTGGGGGCTGGGTCAGCCCCCAGCCCCGGCGGAAGACTCATTTCATGATAATAATAAGAATTATTATCATTATCGTTTGATATTTGCAATAATTCAATCCGGGAGGGGACTGGCTATCTGATCGCTCATCTCGTCGCCTACGAGGTAAGTGGCCGACCCGGCGCAAGAAGGAGGAAATGCCCGATCATGTTTGTGCATGCATTGCTGCGCCGCGCTGCACTTTGCAGCGTGGCGATCTTGATGGCGGGGCCGGCCGCGGCCTCGGAGTGCCAGGAGGACGCCCGCATGGCCGAAGCCTTCCGGCAGGCGGGCGCGCGGGGCGCGTTCGTATTGCTCGATGGGCGGACGGGGGGGCTGGCGTGCCACGATGCGGCGCGCGCCGCGAGGGGCTTTCTGCCGGCCTCGACGTACAAGATTCCGAACGCCTTGATCGCGCTGGAAACGGGCGTGGCTAGTGGCGGGGATTTCGCGCTGAACTGGGACGACAAGCGTGATCCCCGCCAAAGCTGGTGGCCGCCGGCCTGGGCGCAGTCCCATACGCTGGCTACGGCGATGTCCAACTCCGTCGTGTGGTTCTACCAGGAGCTCGCGAGACGGATCGGCGCCCGGCGCATGCAAGACTATGTGGACCGTTTCCGCTACGGGAACCGGAACATCAGCGGCGGCATCGACCAGTTCTGGTTGAGTGGCGAGCTACGCATTTCCGCGCTGGAGCAGGTGGACTTCCTGCGGCGGTTTTACGGCGGGCAGCTCGATGCCTCCGGACGGTCCGTGCAGGTGGTCAAAGATGCGATTGTGCTCGAGGCGTCGGAGGCTTACCGGCTCAGCGGCAAGACGGGTTGGGCCCGGCTGGGTGAAGACGATCCGAACCAGGTCGGCTGGTTCGTGGGCTATCTGGAGCGGGGCCAAGAGGTGTACTTCTTCGCCTTGAACATGGACATGCGCAAGCCGGAGGACGGCGCCGCGCGACTGGCACTGGCGCGCCAGATATTGCGGCAGCGGGGGCTGATGCCGTGACGGGAAGGGGGCAGGGCCCCATTCCCCGTCTCTTGCGCCGCTTTGCTTGTTTTATTTCTTGATGGTCTTGAGCAAGCGGTCGGCGTACTCCTGCCACGGCGAGCTGGCCTCTATGCCTTCGAACACGCCCTCGCGGGCCAGGCGCGCCACCCAATCCTGCTTTTCTGCGGTGGCGCTGGCCATGAGCGGCTCGAAGCCGGCTTCGCGTACGGTCTGTGCGGCTTCGCGCATCTCCTCGGCGCGCCGCTTGCCGTGCTTGACCACGCGGCTGAAGAAGTAGGCGCCTTGTTTTTCCCAGTCGATCTGGGGAAAGGTCTCCTGCAGGGTGGGCAGGACGTACTCCTCCACGCCATAGTGCCGTGCCGTGGCATAGCTTTCGATCACCAATGCTTCCAGGCCCTTGATCATGACGCTGCGGCTCATCTTGATGGCGGACGCAATGCCCAGTTCCGTGGAGACCGGCTTGGCGTCCATGCCCCAGCCCGCCAGCGTGGCCGCGAGGCTTTCCGCGCGCGCTCCGCCGAGCAGCATCGGGACGCGGATGCCATACGGCGGCACCGAGGTCATGACGCCTGCTTCGACGTAGTGCGCGCCGGCCGCCTCGAGCGCGGCGGCGGCTTTCTGCTTGGTGCCCGGCGAGGCCGAGTTCAGGTCCAGAAACAGGGTGCCGGGGCGCACGTGGCGCGCCGCCTCTTCGGCCACCGCCAAGGTATTGGAGGCGGTGACTGCCGAGATCAACAGCGTCGCGCGCCCGCACAGTGCCGCCATCCCGTCGACGGGTTCGATGCCGTCGTCGGCCGCCGCCTTGCGGGCTGCCGCACCGCCGTCGCCGGCAAATTTGAGGTCCCAGGCGCAGACCGCGTCCACGCCCTCCTTGCCGCGCAGTCCGCGGCCGAAAATGCCGCCGACTTCACCGAATCCAATGATGCCCAGGGTAATGCTCATGTGTTCCTCTCGTCGGTATCGTTGATGACATGAATCTAGGCTGGACTAGAAGATCTCTGCGGTGCGGTGCCTCTGTCCAGGCCGTTCATTCGGGTTGGATTCCCGCTATCCGTGCGGCTTGCCCCGAGCGTTCGTACTCCGCCTGCAGGAAAGCTGCGAACCCAGCGCTGCGCCGGTGTTCCTTCGGGGCGACCTCCAGGCCCAGGCTACGTAGCTTGTCCGCCAGTTCCCGGGCGTCCAGCGCGGCGTTCGCGGCCTCTTCCAGTTTGTTTAACACGTCTGCCGGCACGCGGGCCGGCGCGAGCAGCCCCACGTAGCTCTGGGCCGTGAACCCCGGCACCCCGCTTTCGATGAAGGTCGGCACGTCGGGCGCCAGCGGGCTGCGCCGCTCCCCGGCGACGGCCAGGATGCGGGCGCGTCCCGATTGGTGCAGCGGGAGGGCGGTCGAGAACTCCATCGACGCCAGTTGCACGTCGCCGCCGATGAGGGCGGGAACCAGGGTATTGCCGCCCCGGAAAGGCACGTGTTCTATCCGGGCGCCGGTCTGGGCATTGAAGCGCGCCAGGGTGAGGTGGGTGGCGCTGCCGATTCCTGAGGACGCGCAGCCCACGAACCGCTTCTTGGAGAGTTCCGCCGCCTCTTGCACGGTCTTGGCGGGAAGGTCGTTGTTGGCGAGCAGTACGTGTGGCACGGAGCCCACCAACGCGATGGGCGCAAAGTCCTTGAGCGGGTCGTACGCCAGCTTCGCCTGTACGAAGGGGTTGACCGTGAGCGGACCGTTGGATCCCACCATGAGCACGTAGCCATCGGGCGCGGCTTGCGCCACTTGGGCGGCACCCACGCTGCCGCCGGCGCCCGCCCGGTTTTCCACGACGATGGTTTGCCCCAAGACGGGGCCCATGGCCGCGGCCATCAATCTGCCTACGCTGTCTACGTTTCCGCCGGGGCCGAACGGGACGACGAAGGTCAACGGCCGCTGGGGATAGCCGGCCGCCACCACGATCCTGGCCTGGCTTGCGAAGAGGGGGGCCGAGGCTGCGAGCTGGAGGAATTTGCGACGCGGTGGCCGATGCGGATAGCGATTCATCTGGAGTGTCTCCTTTGTTGCAGCGTTGTTATGCGGCGTCCATCTTTTGCTCCGGGTGCCTCGGAAGATTGTGCCCCTCACCCGGCCAGGCGGGTTGAGTTGTACGAAGCAAGTGTTCGATTTTGTTTATCATGAGGAAATGGAGGAAGCATGGTCCGGAGTGCATCCCCGCGCTCCCATTACCCTGCGCGAGTTGCGTGTGGTCGCCGCGGTGGCGCGCGACGGCGGGATTCGTGCGTCTTCCGATACGCTATTGCGTACGCCTTCAGCCGTGAGCCGGGCCGTGGCGCAACTCGAGCAACGCCTGGGGACGCCCTTGTTCGAACGCCGCGGCCGCGGGATGTTGCCAACGCCCGCGGGCAGGGTGGCTTATGGCAGGTATTGCAGGATCGAGGAAGAGCTAGCCTCTGTCCTGGACGAGGCGGCGCGCAACGACCGGGCCGTGGTGACCGCGGCCGCGGTCGAAAGCCTGTTTGACGAGCGCCGCCTGACGGTGGCCTCCCTGTTGGGCGAGACCGGGCACATGCCCGCGGTGGCACGCCGCCTGGGCGTCTCGCAGCCGGCCATCAGCGCCTCGATCGGCCGGCTCGAGTCCGCCCTGCGCGAAAAATTGTTCCTGCGGACGCCGCAGGGCATGGTGCCGACGCGCTTGGGGGCGCGTTGGCTGATGCGTTTCGACCGGGCACTGGCGGAGCTGCGCTATCTCGCCCAGGACTTGGCCGCCCTGGACGGCAACATGGCGGGGGTGATCGCAGTGGGCGCGCTGCCGCTCTCGCGCACGCGCCTGTTGCCTGAAGCCATCGCAAAGCTGCGCGCGGCGCATCCTGACTTGCGCGTACACGCCCGGGAGAGCCCTTACGAACAGCTCTGCGCCGACCTGCTGAGCGGTAAGCTGGATTTCATCATCGGCGCGCTGCGTCCGGATACCGACCAGGCACTGCACCACGAACTGTTGTTCACCGAAGAGCTCTGCGTCATGGCGGCGACGACTCATCCGCTGGCGCGGCGCGAGCGCCTGGGGCTGGCGGACTTGCGCGGGCAATCTTGGGTGCTTTCCCGGCCCGGCACGCCGCTGCGCGAATCCTTGAGCGCCTTTTTTGCGGCGCACGGAGAGCCCGCGCCGGTGCCGGCCGTCGAGACCGGAGACCTCGCCCTGGTGCGCGGCCTCCTGATCACGGCGGGCATGCTTACCGTGCTTTCCACCCACCAGCTCCAATACGAAGTCGAAGCGGCGCAATTATGCAAGTTGGCCGTACCGCTCGACGGGTTGCAGCGCCGGATAGGGATCACCACGCGCAGCGGTGCGCAATTGCCTGACAGCGTCCGGGCGTTGTTACAAAGCATCCGGGAAGCCTGCGGCAACGCCGCTGGTACACCGTAGGAGACGCTGCCTGCGCCGGACCGCCTCGTCCGGGCGTGTAAACTCCGGGGTTTTGTTTCAACCCGGTTTCATGGTGCACATGTCCCGGCCCACGGGCGCCAGCGGTCCGGCATTCGTCCGCTTGCTCGCCCGCCTCGGAGAGCTTCCGGTCCCGCAGCCCCGGCAGGTGCTTGCCGAGCGCCTGAGCCTTTGGCTCGGCTGGACCGACGCGATCGCGTTGTCCGCGGTCTTGAACGGCGGCGCCAAGATGGCGGCTGCGGCCGCGCTGCCGGCCGAGACGGCCGAGGAGGAGTGCGCGCGGGTCCGCGCCGAGCTGGCCCGCTCCATCATGCAGGACAAGGTGCTTCACCCCCCGCGGGGCAATGCCCGGCGAGGCGCGGCGGCGGCCGTCGATCCAGGGGTCGAGGAGGACTATTCCCGCTACGGCCAGCGCTACGCGTCCAAGCAGCAGATGATGGAAACGACGATCGCCGCGCTGCGCGGGCGATTGCGGGCGCGGCTGGCCGCGATTTCCCCGGAAATGGCCAGGTTGGCGGGGGTGGATGCCGTGATGGAGCGGGTACTGGGAGCACAAGAGCGCACCTTGCTCGCGTCCGTCCCGTCGCTGCTGGAAGGGCATTTCGGACGCCTGCGGCGCAGGGCGCAGGCTGCCGCCCCGGCATGGCTGGACGTGTTCCGCAAGGACATGGAGAGCGTATTGCTCGCCGAACTGGACTTTCGACTACAACCGGTCGAAGGGCTGCTCGCGGCCCTTCGCGTGAGCTGACGAGCCTCGATGAGCAGATTCTTATCTTTTGTCGTTTTCCTGGCGGGCCTGGCGGTGGTCGCGTGGGTCGCCTTCGGTTATCTTGGGTCGAACCCGCTGGCGCTGACCATCATCCTGCTCATTGCAGGGTTCTACGTGGCGGGTGGCCTGGAACTGCGTCGCTTCCAGGGTGCCACGGCCTCTTTGGCGCGGGCGGCGGGAGAGCTCGAAAGCGTACCGCGCAGCCTCGCCGCATTCCTGGACAGGCTGCATCCCTCCCTGCGCAATGCCGTGCGCCTGCGCGTCGAAGGGGGGAGGGTGGCGCTGCCGGGGCCGGCATTGACGCCTTATCTCGCGGGCCTCTTGGTGTTGCTGGGGATGCTCGGGACGTTCTTGGGGATGGTGGCGACGCTGCGGGGAACCGGCGTTGCGCTCGAGAACGCCACCGATATTGCGGCCATCCGCGCCTCGCTCGCGGCGCCTGTCAGCGGGTTGGGGTTTGCTTTTGGCACTTCCGTCGCCGGTGTCGCGGCGTCGGCGGCCCTGGGCCTGCTCGCCGCGCTGTGCCGGCGCGAGCGGCTACAGGCCGGCCAGCTGCTCGATACGCGCATCGCCACTACCCTGCGCCCATATTCCCTGGCACACCAGCGCGAGGAGTTCTACCAATTGCTCCGGCGCCAGGCGGACTTGATGCCGGCGCTGCTGGACCGCTTGGAAGCCATGACCGAGGCGCTGGCGCGGCAGCATGAGGCCCTGGGCGAACGGCTCTCGGTGGGGCAGGAGCGCTTTCACGAGAAGGTCGACGCTGAGTATCGGCGCCTGGCTGCGTCCGTCGAGGCCTGCGTGAAGGAGAGCCTGGAAGAGGGCGCGCGGCGCGCGGGCGCCGCCATCCAGCCGGCGGTCGAGACCGCCATGTCTGGCCTGGCGCGCGAGGCGGCGGAGCTACGCGAGGCCGTCGCCCAGGCCGTGCAGCGGCAGCTAGATACTTTGTCGGAGCGCGTGGAGGCCGGTACCACCGCCGTAACCCAGGCTTGGCGCGCCGCCCTGGACGAACATCGGCTGGCCGGCCAGGCGTTGGCGGGTGAATTGGGGTCGACGCTGGCTGGCTTCGCCTCGAGTTTCGAACAGCGCTCAACCGAGCTGGTGCACGATATTTCGGCACGCCTGGAGCGCATGACCGCAGCCGTGTCCGAACGCTGGGGCGCTTCGCTAGCGGGCCATGAGCGCGCCAGCGCCGCCCTGGCCGGAGAGATCGGCGCCTCGTTCGATCGGTTTGCACAGGGCTACGAGCGGCGTGCCTCGGAACTGCTAGAGGGGCTCGCCGGTCGCCTGGATGCGACGGCCGCGACGGTTTCCACTGCGTGGAACGAGGCGCTGCAGGAGCATCGCCGCACGGGCGAAGCGCTGGCAGGCGCCGTGCAGGCCTCGCTCGACGGCTTTGCCGAGCATTTCGAGCGAAGGGCCGCCGGGCTGGTCGACGGGGTGGCGGGGCAGCTGGACGCCGCGGCGCAGCGACTGGCCGCCGCCTGGGATGGCGCGCTCGAGCGTCACCAGCAAGCCAGCGGGAAGTTGCTGGACGAAACGGGGCAGGTATTGTCCGCCGCCGCAGGGGCCTTCGAGCGGCACGCCGCGGGATTGTTGGAATCCGTTGGCCAGGCGCACCAGACGCTGCGGACGGAACTGGCTTCGCGCGACGAGGCGCGGCAAGCCGCCTGGGCGCAGGCCCTGGAAAACCTCTCGGGTACCCTGCAGCGCGAGCTGCTGGAAACCGGGGAGAAGATCACGTTCCGGCAGCAGGAGGTCTGCGAAGCGTTGGCGCAGGCGGCCGGCCAGGTCTCCGCGGAAACGCAGGCCGCCGCCCGGGCGACCATCGCGGAAATCGAGCGCCTCGTGCAGGCTGCTTCCGAGGCGCCACGTGCCGCCGCCGAGGTCATCGGCGAGTTGCGCCAGAAGCTGTCCGACAGCATGGAACGCGACAATGCCATGCTAGAGGAGCGCGAACGGCTCCTGCAAACCGTGGCGGGCTTGCTCGACACCGTCAATCATGCCAGCACCGAGCAGCGGGCCGCCGTGGATGCGCTGGTTGGCGCGTCGGCGGAAATGCTCGAACGCGTGGGGGCGCGCTTCACGGAACAAGTCGCCAGCGAAACCGGTAGGCTGGAGTCGGTCGCGGCGCAGGTGACGGGCAGTGCGGCCGAAGTGGCCAGCCTGGGCGAATCCTTGGATCATGCCGTCAAGCTTTTCAGCGAGTCCACGGACAAGCTCATGCATCACCTGCAACGCATCGAAGAGGCGCTGGGCCAAGCCATGGCCCGCAGCGATGAGCAGCTTGCCTACTATGTTGCGCAGGCCAAGGACGTCATCGAACTCAGCATGATGTCGCAGAAGCAAATCGTCGAGGAACTGCGCTTGCTCGACGCGCAACGGACGCCGGCGGGCGACGCGTCGTGATGGCGAACGAGATCGAATCCGAGCTGGAGCCGGCTGCGCCTGCCTGGGCCGTCTTCGGCGACCTGATGACGGTGATGCTGGGCGCCTTTGTACTGATTTTGGTGGGCGTGGTCGGCACGCAGCTGGAGCTTTCGGTCAAACTGGAGGAAGAGGTCCGGCAGCGCCAGGCAGAGACGCAGCGTCGCGAAGCCCTCGAGCACGCGCTGGCAGGCCCGCTGGCTGCCGGCCGCGTGACGTTGACCGACGGGCGCATAGGCATACGTGGCAGCGTGTTGTTTGCGCTGAACTCCGATGCCCTGCAACCCGAGGGACGCCAGCTGCTCAAGAGCTTGGCCGGACCGCTGGCTGCCTATTTGGAAGCCGGCGATGAAATCATCATGGTGAGCGGTTTCACCGACGACCTGCAGATCACTGAAGGTAACCGCCGCTTCGCCGACAATTGGGAGTTGTCGGCGCAGCGTGCGCTGACGGTGACTCGGGCGCTGATCGAAGAAGGCATACCGTCCTCATCGGTGTTCGCCGCCGCATTCGGTTCCGAGCATCCCGTTGCGCCGAACACCGATGAAGAAGGGCGTTCGCGCAACAGGCGGGTGGAAATCGCTCCCATGCCACGTTCATCGCGCCAGGCGGGCGCCCAAAATCGTGAGTGATACGGTTCCTCCCGGCATCGAGGCCAGGCTGGCGCACCTGCGCGAGCAAGGCCTGGATCGTTGCGATCCGGTGCGCTTTCACTTCATCGCGTCTTTGAGCCGGCGGGCGCTGGGGAGTGCAGGCGAGGCGCGCCGGGTCTTGGAGGATAAGCTGGCGCAACTGCTCGAGGCGTACGAAGCGCAGGCTCGCACGACCGTTGCCCAAGCCGCTGCGCGCGAACGGGGCGCCGGTGCCGCCGCGAAGCAGGAACGGGCGGGCGTGGCTGATCTCGTGGCGCGGCTCGAAGCGGGGCGTGCGGCGATCGTCCAGGCGTCGGGCGGCGCTGACGTAGCCGAGTATTTCCGCAGCCTCTGGGCCGGCTTGCGCGTAGGAAGCGAGCTTCGGCAAGCCATGCAAAACGTGCCGGAGAACGCCGGGCCGCTCAACTCCGTCCACCTTGTGCACCAGTCCCTGCAACTCATGCAACGGCTCGCGCCGGCTTATCTGCGGCATTTTCTTTCTTATGCCGACGCGTTGTCGTCGATGGAGCGGATGAACGGGGCGGACTCGCTGCTGGGCAAGGGTGCACCGTCGCGCGGCGAGGCGCCGAAAAAAACCGGCAAGGGCCGCTCCGCCTGAGGCATTCAACGCGGCCCGGGGGGCGCCTGGCGGCGTCCATGCGCAGGTGGTGCCGTCTACGCTATCATTTCCGACGTTTCTTAGTGGAACCGACTGACGCAAGTTCGTTTGCCAATGCTTCGTCTGTACGAGGAGGATTTGCCAATGAAGATTGCCCAGATCGCTCCGCTAATGGAGCGCTGTCCGCCCCGGCTGTACGGGGGGACGGAACGCGTCGTTGCCTACTTGACCGATGAGCTGGTTCGCCGCGGCCACCAGGTGACGCTGTTCGCCAGCGGCGACTCCGTGACCTCGGCCTCCTTGGTGCCATGCTGCGACCAGGCGTTGCGGTTGAATCCCGACGTGCGGGATCCCGTTCCCTACCACGTCATGATGCTGGACCAGGTCCGCCGCCTGGCCAACGAGTTCGATATCCTTCACTTCCACATCGACATCCTGCATTTCCCGTTGATCCGGGACATTGCAGACCGGACGTTGACCACGCTCCATGGGCGGCTGGACCTGCCTGACCTCAAGCCCTTCTACACGGCTTTCGCGCAGTTCCCGCTGGTGTCCATCTCCGACCACCAGCGCAAGCCCATGCCGCCGGTCAATTGGGTTGGCACCGTCTACCACGGGTTGCCGTCGGACCTGCTGCCATTCCGTCCGAATCCGGAGGGATATCTCGCCTTCCTCGGCCGGATATCGTCGGAGAAGCGTCCCGACCGCGCCATCCAGATCGCCGCGGCGGCCGGCCTGCCGCTCAAGATCGCGGCCAAGGTGGATAAGGCGGACCAGGCCTACTGGGAGCAGGTGATCGGGCCGATGGTGGCCGAGCACCCGAACGTGGAGTTCATCGGCGAAATCAACGAGCATGAAAAAGCCGAGTTCCTCGGCAATGCTTCGGCGCTGCTCTTCCCCATCGATTGGCCGGAACCGTTCGGGTTGGTCATGATCGAAGCCATGGCCTGCGGCACGCCGGTGGTGGCCTTCCGCAGCGGATCCGTGCCGGAGATCATCGAAGACGGCGTTTCGGGCTTCATCGTCGAATCGATGGAGGAGGCCGTCGCGGCCGTCGCGCGCATCGATCAGTTGCCGCGCGCCCAAGTGCGGGAATGCTTCGAGCGCCGCTTCACGGTAGAGCGCATGGCGGAAAACTATGTGTCCATCTATCGCCGGCTCGTGGAGAGCAGGCGCGAGTCGCGCACACTCTCGCGAGTGGGTGTCAATGACGGAGAGTTCCGCGTGATGGCGTAAGGGGAGGAGAAGAATGGGTGGGCCAGCCAACGGCGAGGAAGTGCGCGTGTCGGTGGCCGAAGTCCGGCCGGCCACGCCGGTTGCCCAATTCTTCATTCCCGCCAGCGCGTCGTTGCAGGAGCGGCGCCCGCGCACGCTCAAGCACGGCGAAACCTTCGCCGTGTTCGACCACAACGGCGACGCGCTGGCCGGGCCGGGCAGCCCGGAAGGCATTTACCACCGCGACACGCGTTACCTCTCGCATCTGTACCTGACGCTGGATGGCACGCGTCCCATGCTTCTCAGCTCGACGCTGCGCGACGACAACGCCATCCTCACCTGCGACCTCACCAACATCGGCATTTGCGACAGCGAAGGGCGCCTGGTGCTGGAGCACGACCTCATTCACGTGCGTCGGTCGCGGTTTCTCTGGGACGGCGCATGCTACGAGCGCCTCATGGTGCGCAATTACAGCACGGCGCCTCACAAGGTGAGGGTGGAAATTGCCTTCGCCGCAGACTTTGCCGACTTGTTCGAAGTGCGCGGCACACGCCGGAAGCGGCGCGGCACGCTCAAGCCGCCCGTGTTCCAGGAAGACGGCGTGACGCTCGGCTACGTGGGCTTGGACAAGCGGCATCGCCATACGGCGTTGCGCTTTTATCCCCAGCCCTCGCAGCTGACGCAGGAGAGCGCCGCGTTCGACTTGGAGCTGAAACCCGGCGCCACGAGCCGCATCTTCATGGAAGTGCGGTGCGATTCGCCGCCTTCGTCCGATCCGCCCCCGAGAGCCTTCTTCGTCGCGCTGAGGGAGGCGCACCGGGCCTTGCGCACGTCGTCGTCGCGCGCAGCGGCGGTGGTGACTTCCAACGAAATCTTCAATGAAGCCGTTCGTCGCAGCGTGTCCGATCTTTACATGCTGATCACGGATACGCCGCAGGGCCCGTATCCGTACGCAGGGGTTCCCTGGTTCAGCACCCTGTTCGGGCGCGACGCGCTGATCACGGCATGGGAGACCTTGTGGTTCGATCCGGCCATCGCGCGCGGCGTCCTGCGCTACCTGGCCGCCAACCAGGCCACTGACATCCTTCCCCAGGCAGATGCCGAACCGGGCAAGATCTTGCATGAGGTGCGGCGTGGGGAAATGGCGGAGCTCGGCGAGGTGCCGTTCCGCCGCTATTACGGGAGCGTGGATGCCACCCCGCTGTTCGTCATGCTGGCCGGGGCCTACCTCGCTCGCACGGCGGATCTCCAACTGATCCGCAGCATCTGGCCCAATATCGAGGCCGCACTCAAGTGGCTGGACGAGTACGGCGACCGGGACGGTGACGGCTTCGTCGAATATGGGCGGCGCAATTCCGATGGCCTGGTCAACCAGGGCTGGAAAGACAGCCACGATTCCGTGTTCCATGCCGATGGCTCGCTGGCCAAGGGGCCGATCGCCCTGGCCGAAGTCCAGGCCTATGTCTACGGGGCGCGTTGCGCTGCGGCCAGGATCGCGAGTCTGCTGGACCGCCCCAAGGTGTCCGCCGAGCAGGCGGCCAAGGCGCAGGCCTTGCGGGCGCGCTTTGACGAAGCGTTCTTCGATGAGGCCTTGGGCACGTATGTGCTGGCGCTGGACGGCGACAAGCGGCCCTGTCGAGTCCTCACGTCGAACGCCGGCCATGCGTTGCTGACGGGCATTGCCTACCCCGAACGGGCGCCCAGCGTCGCGGCGACCCTCATGGCCGAACACTCCTTCTCGGGCTGGGGAGTGCGCACGGTGGCGGCGACCGAGCGGCGCTACAACCCGATGAGCTATCACAATGGTTCGGTGTGGCCGCACGACAATGCGCTGCTCGCCGCCGGGTTGGCGCGCTACGGTTTTCGCAGGGAGGCCGCGCGCATTTTCGAGGGGCTGTTCGCAGCATCGACCTATATCGACCTGCGCCGGCTGCCGGAGCTTTTTTGCGGTTTCGCGCGGCGAGTCAGCCAAAGCCCGACCTTTTATCCGGTGGCCTGCACGCCCCAGGCCTGGGCGGCCGCCGCGCCGTTGTCGCTGATCCAGTCCTGCCTAGGATTGGATTTCGATACTGCCGCACGCGAAATTCGCTTCGAGCGGCCGGTATTGCCTGAATTCCTCGACGAGGTCGTGTTACGCCGCCTGTCGCTGGGCGATGAAACGGTGGACGTGGCGCTGCGCCGTGCAGGCAGCGAAGTGGTGGTGACCGTGCTCGAGCGCCACGGCGATTTGCGGGTGGTGACGACCAATTGACCCGGCGGAGGCGGGCAAAAAGATCTATGCTTTAGCGTTTTCCGCGCGGCACCGCGGTAGCCGCCCCAAGCATAGTTCTTCCGGTCCGCATCATGCCCTTGTTGTACCTACGCAGGCTGACCTCCGTCGAGCGCAGCCCGCAGGCAAATCGCCATCTTGCCTACTACTTGGCTTTCGTTGCCGGCGCCGTCAACGCCGGCGGTTTCTTGGCCGTACAGCAGTACACCTCGCACATGTCCGGCATCTTGTCGTCCATGGCCGATTACCTGGCGTTGGGCGCGATCGCCGTTTTCCTGCAAGGGCTGGCGGCGCTCTTGTTTTTTGTGCTCGGGGCGGCGACCTCCGCCGTCCTGGTCAATTTCGGACGCCGTTCTCACCTGGCGAGCGAGTTCGCCTTGCCACTGCTGCTCGAAGCCGGGCTGCTGCTGTGCTTTGGCCTGTTGGGCGGTAACCTGGAGCAATTCCGATGGCTGGCCGTTCCCGCTACCGTGATGCTGCTTTGCTACATCATGGGGCTGCAAAACGCCATCATCACCAAGATGTCCCGGGCGGAAATCCGTACCACCCACGTGACGGGCATGGTGACCGACATCGGCATCGAGCTCGGCAAGCTGTTCTATTGGAACGTCTCGGCCGATGCCGGTCGCGATCACTTCGTGCGTGCCGACCGCAGCAAGCTCGCCATACTCGGCACGATGGTGGGGTTGTTCTTCGTCGGCGGCCTGGCAGGCGCGCTTTCGTTTTCCTACTTCGGCTTTGTGTCCACTGTGCCGCTGGCCATATTGCTGGCGACGCTTGCGGCACTGCCCGTCATCGACGACATCCAGGGCTATCTGCGCCACCATTGACCGGTGCTGGCTCGCGGCGCGGACGTGGAGGATGCCGTGGCGGGACTACCCCTGTGAAAGGGCGAGGCGCGGCCTCGCCCGGCTGGCCGTGCGGGCGGGACCCGCTCACCGGCCGAGTATCGACTGCAGGACGATGCCCGTGGCAACGCCGACCAGGAAATAATCCGCGCCGACATTGATCCAGTGGTAGTGCTTTGGCGGAGGCGGTAGGTGGTGGCCGCGCCAGTCCACCACGACATACTGGGGGCCCCGGTACGGCAGCGGGACACGCTGGCCTTTTGCCCAGGGCCGATAGTGCGGGTCGGTGTGCACGTGGACGTGGACATGGCCGGGAGGAACGGCGTGAGGCCTATGGCCCGGGGGCTTGTGCTTGCCGGGGCCGCCGTGGTGGCTCATGGGGGCTCCATGGCCGCCGGGGCCTTTCGGACCCCCTCGGCCCGGCCCGTCGTGGGCGAAGGCTGATCCGGAAACAGCGACGAATGCGCCCAACACCATACTTGCCAGCAAACGTTGGTACTTCATGACGATCTCCTGATACGCCCGCCGGTCGACCGGCTTGTACCGGCCTCGGGCTGGCATGGTTAGTAGACCGTATTCGCTGGGCAAGGTGCGGTCCCGGGCTTGCGGAACTGTTTCAGTCGACTTCAGCGTGGGCGGTCACTCGACCGTCACGCCCGCCGCCTGCACGATGCCTTTCCATTTCTGGTAGTCCGTCTTGAGCAGTTCGCCGAATTCCTCGGGCGACATCGCCAGGGCCTCGGCGCCCTGGGCGTGGATCGCCGCGCGCGTCTCGGGCATGGCCAAGAGTTTATTCACCGCGGCGTTGACCTTGGTGACGGCGTCACGAGGCGATCCTGCAGGCATGAAAAGCCCGTACCAGGTACTCACGTCGAAGCCTGGATAGCCGAGCTCGGCGATGGTCGGCACGTCGGGAAGCGAGGTGCTGCGCTTGGCACTGGTGACGGCCAGAGGCCTGAGCTTGCCGGTCTTGATCTGTGCCATGGCGGACGGCACGGACGACACCATCAAGTCCACGTTCCCGGCGAGCACGTCCATCATGGCCGCATTCGAGCCTTTGTAGGGAATGTGGCGGATGTCGATCTTGGCGGCGTCCTTGAAAATCTCTCCGGCCAGGTGAATGGTCGTGCCGCTGCCGGGGGAGCCGTAGGTTACCGAGCCGGGCGCAGCCTTGGCGGCGTTCACGACGTCAGCGAGCGTCTTGAAACGGGACCCTGCCTGCGTGACGATGACGATAGGGGTGTAGCCCACGTGCGCGACGGCAACGAGGTCGCGCGTTGGGTCGTAGGCCACGCTCTTGTACAGCCAGGGCGCAACCACGAGGTTGTCCTTCTGGCCCATGACCATTTCATAGCCGGTGGGGGCAGCACGCACCGCAGCCGCGATGCCTATGGTGCCACCCGCGCCGGCGCGGTTTTCGGCGACGATGGTCCAGTTTTCGCTCTCATTGAGCTTGTTGGCGATGAGGCGCGAGAGGATGTCGGTCCCGCCGCCGGGAGGAAAGGGGATCAGAAGATGGATGGGCTTGGAGGGGTAGGCCTGCGCATGTGCGCCGCCGGCAGCCATCGCCAGCGCGGCAACGGCAATATATTTGCGGAACATGGGATGTCTCCTGTTCTGAGGGCGTCAAGCATACCGGAAAGCAGGAGATTCGCGGGTGCGGGCGCGGCTCGGCCGCCGGCCCGCTCCGCGCCGTCAGGCCGGCTGTAGCGCAGCGTCGACGAAGTCGGCGGCATCCGCCATGGCCTTGCCGGCGATGTCTGACTGCCGCGTATACACGGTGAAGCCGTGCGGCATGCCCGGGTACACGTGCAGGCGGTGGGGACGCTTCGCCTCGTGCAGGAGCCTCGCGAACTGGAACGAATCCTCGATCAGCGGATCGGCGTCGCCGACGCCCAGCCAGACCGGAGGCATGCCTTCGGGGTCGACCTTGCACGGCACGGCGGCCGGGGGCGGAGATTCCCACGCCGGTCCCAGATATTGGCGCCACACCCATTTGGATTGCGCTCGCAGGTTTTCCCGGGGACCGCCCAGGTTGCCGTAGAACAGCACCAAGGCGCGAACGCGCGCGCCATGTGCCTGGCGCCGCATTTGGTCCCAAGCCAATACGCATAGCGAGGCGCCGGCAGACTCGCCCCACAAGAGTGCCTGGGGGGGCAACTGGAGCTGGGCTGCGTGTTCCAGCAGCCAGGCGACGCTGCTCGTGACGTCGTCGCGCTGCGTGGGGAATACGTGCTCGGGGGAGCGCCGGTAGTCGACGGCGACCACCGTCCGCCCGGTGGCGAGTGCGATCGCCCGGCAGATGCCCTGGTGGGAGTCCAGGCCGCCCGCCCACCACCCGGCGCCACGCACGAAAACGATGAATGCGTCGCTCTTGGCGCCGCCAGGCCGATAGATGCGTGCGGCAAGCTTGCCCCTGCCGGCATCGATCGTGATGTCTTCGACCGAAGCGACATCGGGCAGGTCGGCATTGACGGCAGCGAAGTACCGGTCTTGCTGCGCGCGGGCCTCGGCGAGCGGTTGGGAGGTGGGGTCGGCTTGGCCGGCCCCCTGGCTCTTGAGCCTGTCCTGGAGTTCCGCCACGACCGGATCGGTTTTCGCCTGGGGCGGCATCGGCGCCGTGCCGTCGAGCCAAGTCCTGGAGGGGGCGTTTTCTTGGTTCATGCTTGGTTCTCTAGCGACTCCGCATTGCGCATGCTGCGCGGCACGAGGGAGAAATCCCAGCCGTTGGCTTCCATGTTGGCCAGGACTTGTTCGCCGTATTTGTCGATGATCTTCTGGCGGATGGACGGCAGGCGGCCGACGTCATCGAAATCTTCCGGCTGGCCCTGAATGATAACCAGCAAGTGGGCATCCTGGTCGGAAATGTTGATGAACTGGCGGGCGACCCGCGGCGGCATGGCAATCATGTCGTACGGCTCGAGTTCCACGCTTTCCTGGCCCTCGTCACCCCAGCGGATGAGCCAGCGCCCGGAGAGTGCCATGAACGTTTCGTGGGTCTTCCAATGGACGTGCAACTCCGGTCCGTCATTCGGCGCGGCGACGGCCAGGCCCACGCGTATCACTCCCTTGTCACCATCGACGATGGCCGGGTTGGGGGAAAGCCGTCCCGGCAGCGAAGCGGGCGCCATCAACACGTAATTGGCCTTGGGATTGAACAGTCGGAGCGCTTCGGCCGGGATGCCGAGGTTGTCGTTCCAGTGCGCAGCACGCGGCTTGAGATTCTTGAAGCGGGCGATGCGGTGCTGCATGTCGGCCAGCGATGGGCATTCGGTTTTCATGGGTTTCCTTGGGTCTTCAGTTTTGAATGTTGATGGCTGCTTCAGTGACGACTTTTTTCCAATCCGCGTAATCGGCCTTGATGAAAGCGCTGAATGCTTCCGGGCCGGAATAAGCGAAATCGATCCCGTTGTCGGCCAGTTTCTGGCGCACCTTGGGCGCCGACAAGCCGCGCTCGATGGCGCCGGCCACTTTGTCGACGATGGCCTTCGGCGTTCCCTTGGGCGCGAGCACGCCATACCAGGTGGTGATGACCATTTCAGGCAAGCCCACCTCGACCGCCGAGGGAACGTCCGGAAGCAGCGGCTGGCGTTCGCGCGTCAATACGAACATGGCCTTGAGCTGCTTTCCTTTGATCAGCGGTACCGAGTTAGGCAGTCCGTTGATCACCATGTCGATCTGTCCGCCAACTGCCGCCGTGACGGCTTGCGAAGCCCCCTGATAGGGAACGTGCAGAATGTCGGTGTTGGTGAGCGCCTTGAATTTTTCGAACGCCAAGTGGTTCGACGAGCCGGCTCCTCCGGACCCGTAGCTGAACTTTCCGGGGTCGCTCGTGATTTGCTTGCGCAAAGCGTTGAAGTCCATCTGCCCGAATTTCTGGGGATTCACGACGAACACGTTGGGAACCTCGGAGACCTTCGCGATCGGGGCGAAATCCGTGAGGGGGTCGAACCGCAGGTTGGAGTTGATCGCCGGCGTGATCGTCAGGGTCGGGGAGGTCAGCAGCAGCGTGTAACCGTCCGGCTGTGAGCGGGCGACGTGTTCCATGGCGATCCGCCCGCCTGCGCCGGACTTGTTCTCGATGACGACGGCTTCGCCCAGTTCGCGCGTCAGAGTTTCGGCTAGCATCTGTCCCACCACGAAGGCAGGTGTTTGGCGACCCCCTGCTGGTCCGCGGCAAGGACGGCATGCTTCCGACCGAAAGGGCGCTCGCGCTCGAACGGGAAGTGAAACGCTTCCTCGATGGCGTGGCCGATTTGCAGGCGCCGCTCGACACGGTCGACCTGGAAGGCCTGCAGCGCGAGATCGTCGTGACCGCGCCCGAGTATCTCGAGCATTTGCTGCTGCCCCACCTGGCGCGCATACTGCGTGACAAGGCCCCGGGCATCACGCTGACCGTCCGTCCCCCAGACCAACGGCGCATCGCCGGGCTGCTCGCGTCCGGAGAAGTGGATTTCCGCCTGGGGTGGGTGCGCGATCCCCAGCACTCGGTTCGCGCGGTGCCTTTGTTCGACGACGAGATCGTGGTGATCGGCGGGCCGGACAATGCGGCGCTGACCGACCCGCTCGCGCTATCGACTTACATGGATCTGCCCCACGCCCGCTTGCAAGGAAACGGAAGAACGACCTCGGGGCGCGTGATCGATGAGTTCGTTCGCCAGCAGGGCGGCGAATTGAACGTGCGCATCCACGTTCAGGGGCTGATGTCCCTGCTCGGGACGCTCATGGTGTCGGACGTCGTTGCCACGGTTCCTCGCCGCATGGCGCTCAGGATCCGGGAGAGTTTTCCCATCCGCATCGTGGCATTTCCGGGCGCCTTGCCTCCAGTCCGGAACTACCTGTATTGGCACGAGCGAACGCAGCGCAGTGCCGTGCACAAGTGGTTCAGGGCATTGGTGGGAGAGGCGGCCGCCCTGGTGGATGCGGGGGCATCGAACCGGGCAGCCTGAGGTCGCGGGCTAGGCGAGCGGCGTGGAGCGCGCCGCTTGCTTGGTCTTGGCGTTTCCGGGACTCAGTCCAGCGTAATCTTCAGGTCCCGGATGAGTTTTTGCCACAGCGCGCTTTCGCGCTTGATGAGCTCTGCATAATCCTGAGGCGTGCTTCCCACGGGCTCGATGCCGAAATCGACCAGCTTGTTATGCACCTCGGGCGTCTTGATGGCGGCCGCGACGTGTTTTTGCAGCTCGGCAATGACGTTCGGCGGCGTGTTGGCCGGCACGACCATGCCTACCTGCGCCGAAGCCTCGACGTCTTGGATGCCGAGTTCGGCAAACGTGGGAACGTCGGGCAATTGAGCTAGGCGGGTTGGATTGGCGACTGCGAGCGGACGGACTTTCCCGCCTTTGATAAAGGCATTGCCGGCTGCGAGGTCCGTCATCATGGCGGGGAGCTGTCCGCCGGCTACGTCGACCAAGGCCGGGGCCGCGCCGCGATAGGCAATGTGAAGCATGCGCATGCCCGTGCGCTCTTTCAGCAGCTCCATGGCGAGGTGGTGGGGGCTACCGGCTCCCGCGGAGGCGTAGCTGTATTTGCCGGGCTGGCTTTTGACCTTGGCGATGAAGTCTTTGGCGTCTTTGAAGTCGGTATTGGGCCCCACGATGAGGATCATCGGGAACTTGCCCATGAGCGTGACGGGCGCGAGGTCACGCGCGGGATCGTAGCTCAGGTTTTTATACAGGGCCGGATTGAATACCAGCGTGCCGTTGTCGGCCGACAGCACGGTGTAGCCGTCGGGCGCGGCGCGTGCGGTTTCGACAGCCCCGATGGCGGTGTTGCCGCCCGGCTTGTTGTCGACCACGACCGGTTGCTTGACGATTTCAGAAAGCCGGGCACCGATGGTACGGGCCAGGAAGTCTGAGCCGCCGCCCACGGCGTACGGCACGATCCATCGAATGGGCTTGGACGGATAGGTCTCCGCCGCGCACGCGATGCCGGCAGAGAAGGCCAGCGCCGTTGCGACCAGGGGCGTCGTCCACGTGTATTTCATGTTTGTCTCCTTGGTTGGTCTGCGGGCCGGAACCGACCGGATCCGGCCGCAGAAGGCTTCAGACGGCGATGGGCAGGGCGGGTAATACGACGCCAGAGCATGAACCGAAACCGACTCGGTAGCCTGCGCCCTGGCACCAGCCGGTGAGAGTGACTTCATCGCCGTCTTCGATGAAGGCGCGGGTGGCCCCTCCGATGTCTACCGGTTGTTTGCCGTTGAGCGTCAGTTCCAGCAACGAGCCGTAGGACCCTGGCTCGGGACCGCTGATCGTGCCCGATCCCATCAAGTCGCCCACGCGGGTGTTGCACCCGGAAACGGTGTGATGGGCGAGCTGCTGGGCCATCGTCCAGTACATGTACTTGAAGTTGGTGCGCGCCAGGGTGGCGGGTTGGCCGCCTTGGGGGCGCAGCGAGACCTCGAGGTGAATGTCGAAGGCGTGCGGGCCTTCATGGCGCAGGTAAGGCAGCGGTTCCGGGTCTTGGCGCGGTTGCTGGGTCCGGAAGGGTTCGAGCGCATCGAGGGTGACGACCCAGGGCGAGATCGTCGTCGCGAAGCTTTTCGCGTTGAAAGGCCCGAGCGGGACGTATTCCCAGGCCTGCAGGTCGCGCGCGCTCCAGTCGTTGAGCAGCACCATCCCGAAAATGCGTGACTCGGCTTCAGGGCATGGCACGGGATCGGCAAGGTCGTTGGGCACGCCGACGAAGAAGCCGGTTTCGAGTTCGAAGTCGAGCTTCAGGCACGGCGAGAAAACCGGGCGCTCTTGGTTGGGCAGCTTGATCTGCCCGTTGGGACGACGCACGGGCGTGCCGCTGACGACGACCGATGACGCGCGGCCGTTGTAGCCGATCGGGATTTCAAGCCAGTTGGGCATCAGCGCGTTCTTGGGGTCCCGGAAGAGCGCGCCGACATTGGTCGCGTGCTCCTTGGAGGAATAGAAGTCGGTGTAGCCCGGTATTTCCACCGGCAGCAGCATGGTGGCTTGCGCCTGGGGCACGAGCGCGCGCGACCGCAGTGCGGCATCGTCGCGCAGCGTGGCGGTGCCGGCGGAAAGCAGGTGGCTGACCTGCTTGCGTATGTCGCGCCAGGTTTCGCGGCCGCAAGCCATGAAGGCGTTCAGGCTCGCACTGGAGAACAAGGGCTTGGGCGTGCGCAGCAGGCCGGCCTGCTCGAGGCAGGACAAGTCCAGGACCTGGTCGCCGATGGCTACGCCGACCCGCGGCGGCGCGTCGGCCGTGGGCTTGAAGACCCCATAGGGCAGGTTCTGGATGGGAAAGTGGGTGTCGGCCGTGTTGGCGGATTCGACCCAGCTTTTCAGGGTAGGGTCGACGGTCGGGTCGGAATGGCTCATCGGGTCTCCGGGGAAAAGTTTTTCTTGAGATTCTGCCAGCACTCGTAGTACCGGCTTTGCAATTGGGCACTCTCCAGCGCGTAGCGCGTGGGCTTGATGAGGGTGCGGGTTTCGAACATGAAGGCCATCGTGTCGTCGACCTTGTGCGGTTTACTGGTGTCGGCCCGAGAGGCTTTCTCGAAGGTATCGCCATCCGGCCCGTGGCCCGACATGCAGTTGTGCAGGCTGGCGCCCCCCGGCACGAAGCCTTCCGCCTTGGCGTCGTATGCGCCATGCACCAGGCCCATGAACTCGCTGGCGATATTGCGGTGGTACCAGGGCGGACGGAAGGTGTCTTCGGCCGCCAGCCAGCGGGGCGGGAAAATCACGAAGTCCAGCCAGTCCACGCCCGGGGTGTCGCTTGGCGCATGCAGCACCAGGAAGATGGACGGGTCGGGATGGTCGTAGCTGATCGAACCGATGGTGTTGAAGCGGCGCAGGTCGTATTTGTAGGGCGCATAGTTGCCGTGCCAGGCGACGACGTCCAGCGGCGAATGATCGATTGCGGCGCGCCAGAGCCGGCCGCCGAGCTTCGCGATGAGCTCGAAGCTGCCTTCCCGGTCTTCGTAGCGTGCGCGGGGGGTGAGGAAGTCGCGGGGGTTGGCCAGGCCATTCGAGCCGATGACGCCGAGGTCGGGCAGGCGCAGCAGCGGTCCGAAGTTCTCGCAAATGTAGCCGCGTGCCTCGCCGTCCGGCAGGCTTACCTGGAAACGGCAGCCGCGCGGGACGACGGCGATTTCCTGGGGGGCGAGATCGATGACGCCGAACTCGGTGGCGATGTGCAGCCGCCCTTGCTGCGGAACGATCAGCAGTTCGCCGTCCGCATCGTAGAAGTAGCGATCCTGCATGGGACGGTTGGCCGCGTAAAGGTGGATGGCGCAGCCTTGCATGGCTTCGGCCGATCCGTTGCCGGCCATGGTGATCCAGCCTTCGATGAAATCGGTGGGCGCCTGCGGCATGGGCAAGGGATCCCAGCGCAATTGATTGGGGGGAGTGGCCGGCACCTGCGCAAAATCACCCACCAGGAGGGGACTCTCCATGGGTTCGAAGGGCTGGTGTACGGCAGCGGGCCGGATGCGGTAGAGCCACGAGCGCCGGTTGTGGCTGCGCGGTGCAGTAAATGCCGTGCCGGATATCTGCTCGGTGTACAGCCCGTAGGGTGCGCGCTGCGGGGAGTTGCGCCCCACGGGGAGGGCACCGGGCAGGGCCTCGGTGGCGAATTCGTTACCGAAGCCGGACATGTAGCCGGAATCGACTTCGACGAGGTGAATGGGTGCGTTCATGGCGGTCCAAGAAAAGGAGTAGTGGTTGCCGCTATTACGGAAGAAGTAATTTACTTACGATAAGCGTAAATTTGGTCGGTCTCCACGTCAAGTTATTACGTTGAGCGTGTTAGCATTACGTTAAACGTAATTCCGACCGGGGTAAACATGGCAGCCGGTGACAAGACGGCAGAAACCGCGCCCGAAGGCAAAGCAGAAACCGCCAGTCGGGGTAATGGCGTGCAGGCCCTCGAGACGGGATTGGCCGTCCTGGACGTGTTCGCGGACGCCCTCCGCCCGCTCATGCTCAAGGAAATCGCGCAGGCCGCGAACATGCATCCGGCCAAGGTGCATCGTTATCTCGCCAGCTTCGTCAGGTGCGGATACGTCGAGCAAGATGCCCAAGGACGCTACGCGCTGGGCCGGGCGTCGCTGCGCATAGGCTTGGCCAGCCTCGCGTTGCTCGATGCAGTACGCCTAGTGTCGCCGCTGCTGGACGAGCTCAGCCTATCGCTGGGCGAGACCGTGCTGGCGGCGGTGTGGGGCAACCGCGGCCCCACTGTCGTCCAATGGCGCGATTCGCCGCGCCCGGTGATGGTGAACGTGCGTCCGGGGTCCGTCCTGCCGCTGTTGTCTTCCGCCACGGGCCGGGTATTTGCGGCCTTCATGGAACCCCACCTGACGGCGGGCTTGATCGAAGAGGAGTTGCGCGAACGGGCGGCAGGCGGCGCTTACCCCCAGACCATGCACGAAGTCCAAGCCCTGCTCGATCGCGTAAGGGCCACGCGCGTGGGGTCGGTGGCGGGCGACGTGCTTCCCGGCGTCAACTCGGTGAGTTCGCCAGTGTTCGACTACGACTCGAAGATGGTGTTGGCCGTGACCGCCTTGGGCAATGGCGCACGCTTTGACACGGCTCCAGACGGCCCGATCGCGACGGCGGTCCGGGAAGCGGCCGACGCGCTGTCGGCTCGGTTGGGCTATCGCGGACGGGCCGCGTAGGCGGCCTTCTTGCTATCGGGGGCCGATGGGCCTTCATGCACCCAGCGCACGCGCCAACGTCGTGAAAATTCGTTCGTCGGTGGATTGCGCGACGTTAAAGCGCAGGAAGTCGCCTGCGAGCTGCGATTGGCTGAATGCATTGCCAGGCGCAAGCACCACGCCCTGCCTGAGGCAGAAACGCGCGGCCTCCGCGGCATCGGCGCCTGCGGGGAGCCGGCACCATACGAACATGCCCGCCTCGGGAACCAGCCACGGCGTGATGCCCAGCTTGCCGAGGCGGGCGATGGTTCGCTCGCGGGCCTCGCCCAGCCGCGCGCGCACGGCCTCCATGTGGCGGCGATAGCCGCTGGCGGTCAGCGCGGCGTAGAGGACGTCGGCAGCGAGGCGCCCACCCCCGAAGCTAGTCGCGATCACGTTTTGCGGGGTGAACGCGGCGCGCCGTACCGGCAACTGGGGAAAAGGGCTGCCGGTACGGGCCAAACCCGGTCAGTACTCGACGTCCAGGTTGATTTCGCCGCGGATATCCTCGCCGTCATCGATCACGACGCGCAAGGTCTTCGCCTTGCCGTCCCGCTTGGGCCGGTAGGTCACGATGTACCCGCTGGCGGCCACTTCCGCGATGGGCAGGTCGATCAGGCTGAAGGTGCCGCTGCTCCAGGCATAGTACGCACCGCCCGTGCCGTCCGCGCCTGCGAAGACCTTCATGTCCGTATACAAGCCGGGGGAGGCGACGAACTCGGGCGAGACGACGTGCACGACGGCCTTGCCCTTGAGCTTGGCGATGAGGTCTGCGGCAGCAGGCGGGATCCAGCGTCCGCTGATGTTCGCGCCCCCGTAGGTGACGTCGTTGTGGGCGTACACGTCGGTGATCACGATGATCACGCGCTGGGCGCCCTCGCGCCAGGGCAATTCGTCGAAGGCGTATTGGAGCGCGCCCATGGCATTTTCGGCATTGTCGCCACCACCGAGCGCCTGTTCTTCCGAAATGAATTGCCTGAATTTCGCGAAATCGTCCGTCGGCGCGAATACCTGCCGGTCGATATTGTCGAAGGAGGGTGGCGCCGTGCTGCCAGTGCCGAGTCCGGTCGAGGAGGGCGTGCGGGTATCGAAGGCGTCCCCGAATGTGACGGCCCCCAGGCGCACGTCGAGCCCGCTTTTCTCCAGGAAGTCCGCGAACTCGAGGATGGACGCCTGCACGCTGGCCAAGGCGGAGGACATGCTGCCCGTCGTGTCAAAGACGAACACCACGTCGGCCTTGGCCCGCGCCTCGGATTCCCCGATGCGGACCATGGTATGTCCCTTGACTACGCCGTCCTCGACGATCACGAAGTCGTCGGCTTCGAGGTCGGGCACGCCGGCACGCGTGAGGTTGGCGCGGGCGGCGGCAGACTTGTTCGGGCCGGACCGCATGGACAGCTGGCGGGCGGACAGAATCTTGGACGAGGGGGAGGCGAAACCCGCGATATTGATGTCGAAGAGCCCGCTGTCGTCGTCGCGCGGCGCAATCGTCGCCGCGGCAGTAATGGTCGGGTCGACGATGGGCGCCGGCGGCGTGGCCGTGCTGTCGGCATAGGGATCTGGACCAGGTTGCTCCGTGACAGGGCCACCGCCACCACCAGGGGTACCGCCCGTTCCTCCGCCGGAGCCTCCGCCGGCGCTGCCGGTCGTGCCTCCCCCATCACCGCCACAGCCGGCCAGGAACCCGGCCATTAGCAGGGTCATCAGCCAGCGCTTCGAAAACACTTTCATTGCTTGTTCTCCCTCTCGCGTCCTTTGGGACCGCATTGACAAAGGCCGCATCGAGGGCGGCCTGCACAAAGCCGCTCTCGATACGGCAGAGCGCGGAGCGACGCCTGGTTAGCGCGTCGCTCGGGGGAAATGGTAGGTGGGCGCGGCGCATTGATAAATACGCCTAAAGCCATGTGTCGACGGCCTAGGCCAAATGGCCAGGGGGGGCGGCGGGGCGAGGCAGCGTGGCAGGGGCGGGCGCCCCCCGGGGTGTCAGTCGATTTCGTAGTCGACCATGCATCCCGAGCTGAGGTAACGATCGACCTTGGCGCGGGTTTCCAGGTGCACGGGATGGGTGTGATAGGCGCGCAATGCTTCGCGATCGGTGAAAACGGTATATACGACGACATCCATGGCCTTGCTCGAGGTGCTGAAGTTCAGCCCCGCTTCGGATTCGAGCAGGCCGGGGATGCGGCCGCGCTGCGCGGCGATGGTCGAGCGGATGACTTCGAAGGCGGCTTCGCGGGTTTCGCCTTCATCCAGTTTCAGCCGCCACATGGCAATGTGCTTGATCATGCAAGTCCTTGGTGCAAAGTGAGGGGGTAACGAATTTCTCCGGTAATCAATGCTTGGCGAGTCGCCAAAGCGCAGTCGTTTCCGCAAGCCGTGCGGCATGAAGCGGGTCCGCCGCGGCTTGGGCCTTGGGGTGGCGCGGCCGGGTTTCCAGGCGGTCGATCACGCGCAGGCCCGCACGGTCGACCAGGTCGAGCAGGCTGGCGCGCGAACGGAGCCCAAGGTGCTCGGCGAGATCGGAAAGAATCAGCCAGCCTTCCCCGTCCGGTTCCAGGTGATCCGCGAGACCCGCCAGGAAACCCCGTAGCATGCGGCTGTCCGGGTCGTACACGGCGCGGTCGAGGTTGCCATGCGCCGGGCCAGGCACCCAGGGCGGATTGCACACGATGAGTCCCGCCCGTCCGTGGGGGAATAGATCAGCCTGCTCGATGCGCACGCGGCTGGCCAACCCGAGGCGGTCGATGTTCTCGCGGGCGCAGGCCAAGGCGCGCTCATCGGTGTCCGTGGCGATGATGCGGCGCACGCCGCGGCGGGCGAGCACGGCGGCGAGCACGCCGGTGCCCGTGCCGATGTCGAACGCGCAGTCCGCGCGGGGCAAGGGCGCCTGCGCCACGAGCTCCACGTATTCGCCCCGGACCGGGGAAAAAACGCCATAGTGCGGGTGGATGCGGGCATTCAAGGCGGGGACGGGCACGCCTTTCTTGCGCCATTCGTGGGCGCCGATCACGCCTTGGAGCTCACGCAGCGAAACGACGGCTTCGGAATGAAGTTCGCCATAGGCTTCGCGGCAAGCCTGGCGCACGTCGGGCGCGCGCCGCAGCGGAATGGCGAAGCCGGCCTCGATGGGCACGAGCAGCATGCCGAGCACCCGCGCCCGCTGCAGTTGCGCCTGGCGGTACAGGTGGAAAGTTTGCGTGATCGTCTCGCCCGGCTTGAATGGCTTGCGATCCCATCGCCGGGCCATGGCCTGCAGTAATTGCCGGGCATTCTGGAAGTCGCCCCGCCACAGCAGCGCCGTGCCTTCGCATGCCAATCGATAAGCCGTGTCGGCCGGCATGCCGTCATCGGCTTCGACCACGCGCCGCGGCACCGGATGGCCACTGGCAGACAGCCATGCCGCCTGTCTCGGCCCAGGGGCGTTCCATTGCAAGTTGTCGGGGGCGGCTGTCACGGTGTGGCACATCCAAGGGCGGAAAGTCGGTCGAGTCTAACCCAAGCGCGAGCGAGAATGCCGGCAGCGATCGCCTCGCGGCGTTATCATCCATGCCCATGTATCGATGACTCAGTTGCCGGGGACGTGCCTCATGCCAGCCTTCGACTATGACCTTATCACCATTGGAGCCGGATCGGGCGGCGTGGCTGGTTCGCGCCGCGCGGCCTCGTACGGCGCGCGCGTGGCAATCTGCGAAGCCGACCGCGTGGGCGGCACGTGCGTCATTCGCGGCTGCGTGCCAAAAAAACTGCTGATGTACGGCACGCAGTTCGCCGAGGCGTTCGAGGATGCCGCGGGCTATGGCTGGAGCATCGAGGGCGCGAGCCTGGATTGGGGCGCCTTGGTGGCGGCCAAGGACCGCGAGATCGACAGGCTCGAGGGCGTGTACCGGCGCATGTTGGATCAGGCCGGGGTCACCCTGCTCGAAGGCCGGGCCACGCTGGTGGATCCGCATACCGTGGAGATTGGCGGGCGGCGCTATACGGCCGAGCGCATCCTGATCGCCACCGGCGGCCATGCGGTGTTGCCCGAGATCCCGGGCATCGAGCTGGCGATTACGTCCAATGAGGCATTGTCGCTCGCCCAACGGCCCGATGACGTCCTCATCGTTGGAGGCGGTTACATCGCCCTCGAGTTTGCCGGCATCTTCCGCGGCGCCGGGGCCAACGTGACTTTGACCATACGGCGCGACCAGGTGCTGGGAGGATTCGACCACGACGTCCGGGAGGCCGTGGCAAGTGCCCTGCAGCGGCGCGGCATCGTCATCCGCCCGCGCACGCGCGTGGCCAGGCTCGAGCGTCGAGGCCACCGCATTGCTGTGGAGCTGGACGGCGGCGAAGTGTTGGAGGTCGACCAGGTGTTGATGGCGACCGGGCGTGCGCCCAATACCCGCGGGCTCGGGCTCGAAGCCTGCGGCGTAGAGCTAGGGGAGAACGGGGCCATCAAGGTCGACGCTTCATCCCAGACCAACGTGCCGGGCATTTATGCAGTCGGCGACGTGACCGATCGCCTGAACCTGACGCCTTGGGCCATCGCAGAGGCGAGGGCCTTGGCCGAGACGCTGTATAACGCCAACCCCATGCGGGCGGATGCGGAAAACGTACCGGCCGCGGTATTCAGCCAGCCGCCCGTTGCGACGGTCGGCCTGACGGAGGAGCAGGCCCGGGAGCGCTATGGCAAGGTGCGCGTTTATCGCTCGCGTTTCCGGCCGATGAAGAACACCGTGAGCGGCCGGGATGAACAGACCATGATGAAGCTAGTGGTGGACGACGCCAGCGACCGCGTGCTGGGATGCCACATGGTCGGGCCCGATGGGCCCGAGATCATCCAGGGCTTGGCCATCGCATTGAAATGCGGTGCGACCAAGCGACAATTCGACCAGACCATAGGGCTGCATCCGACGGCAGCCGAGGAGTTCGTCACCATGCGCGAACCGGTTGGAGCCTAAGGGGAATACCATGCAAGGAGCAGCACCTGCAGAGCTCGATGCCCCACTGATTTTGACCGTGGCGCCCAATGGTGCCTATAAGAAAACGTCTGATCATCCTGCCGTGCCCGTCACGCCCGGCCAGCTGGCCGAGACGGCGAAGCAATGCCTGGATGCGGGCGCCGCCATGCTGCACATGCACGTGCGCAAGGCCGATCAGTCGCACAGCCTGGAGCCGGACACATACTTGGCGGCCACGCGAGCGGTCAGGCAGGCGGTCGGCAACGAACTCGTGATCCAGATCACGACCGAGGCGGCCGGGGTGTACGCCCCCGACGAACAGGTAGCCGCCGTCATGGCGGTCAAGCCCGAGGCCGTATCGGTCGGGCTGCGCGAGATTGCCCTGGGGCCGCAGGCCGATGCGCGCGTCGAGTCGCTGTTTTCGTGGCTGGCTCGGGAACGCGTGATGACCCAGGTGATCTTGTACGACGTAGGCGACGTGGAGCGCTGGATGAATTACCGGCGCCGTGGCGTGGTACCGGATGCCCCCTGGTTCATATTGTTCGTCCTGGGGCGCTACAGCGCCGGACAGGTTTCGTCGCCGACGGATCTCCTGCCTTTCCTCGAAGCCTACGACCACGCGTATCCGTGGGCCATGTGTGCGTTCGGCCGCCACGAGCACGCGTGTGCAGCGGCCGCCGCGGCGCTGGGCGGCCATGTTCGGGTTGGGTTCGAGAACAATCTCTATCTGCGCGACGGCTCCACGGCGCCTGATAACGCGGCGCTCGTGCGGCAAGTTGCCGAGGTGGCGGCCGCGCTGGGGCGGCCCCTGGCGACGGCCGCGCAGGTTCGCGCCCGGTTCCACGGAAGGGAGTAGCCGGGCCGGGATATCGTCGATGCGGTGCGGATCAGTCGAGTTTGATGCCCGCCGCCTGGACGATTTTTCCCCATTTGGCCGTTTCGGCGTCCCGGTAGCGTGCAAAGTCGGCTGGCGTGCCACCCAGGGGCTGGGTGCCCGATTTCGCGAGTTCCTCTTTGTATTCCGCGCTGGCGAGAACCTTGTTGATCGTCTTGTTCAGCAAATCGACCGTTGCCTCGGGCGTTCCGGCCGGCGCGACCAGGCCGAACCACGCTTCCGAAGCGAATCCGGGCAAGGTTTCGGAGACGGAGGGCAGATCCTCCATGCCTTTCACCCGCTTTGGCGACGCGACGCCCAAGCCGTGCATTTTGCCAGCCTTGACGTAGGGCAGGGTACTCGGCGAGTTGTCGAACATGACTTGCACCACGCCTGCCATCAAGTCGGTCGCCGCAGGCGCGCTACCCCGATACGGGATGTGCTGGATGTTGATGCCTGCCTGGGTCTTGAGCAGCTCCATCGTGAGGTGGCTGGTCGTGCCGTTGCCTTGTGATCCGTAGGAAAGCTTATTCGGGTTCTTTCGCGCGTAGTCGATGAGTTCGGCGACGGTCTTGAACGGGGCCGACGGGTTCGCCACGAGCATGATGGGCACGGCCGCCAGGAGCGCGACGGGCGCGAAGCTCGTCACCGGGTCGTACCCAGGATTCTTGTAAAGATGTTGGTTGATGCTAAGGGGGCCGGCAGTGGACAGCAGCAGCGTGTAGCCATCGGGCTGGGCACGCGCCACGCTTTGCGCGCCTACGTTGCCACCTGCTCCCGGACGGTTTTCGACGATCACCGTTTGTTTCAGCTCCGCGCCGACGCGGGCCGCCAGCGTCCGCGCAATGATGTCGGTAGTGCCCCCGGGCGGGAAAGGCACGACGAAGGTGATGGGCTTTTCAGGATAGGCCGCATGCGCGCAGGCCGAGGCGGCGACTAGGGCAAGAGCGGTAAGCGCGCGTGGATGGAAATTCATGTGTAGTCTCCAGGGTATGTCGTGATCGATGATGTGAGGGCAGGCGTCGGGTCACTCGGGCAGATCGGCCGGGGTGAACCCATAAAGCGTCACCGGGTTGTCCACCAGCATTTGCCGGCGCTGCTCTGAGTCGGGTACCCACAGGGGGATGAGGTCCACGAGGTCTCCGTCGTTGGGCATGGGGCCGGTGTGTATGGGGTGCGGCCAGTTGCTTCCCCAGATCATGCGATCCGGCCGCGCTTGCACGACGCGGTGGATCATGGGGAGCATGTCCTCGTGGGGGTAGGGTTTGCTCGACAGGCGATACAGGCTCGCCAGTTTGATCCAGCAGCGGTCTGTCTCGAGCAGCGAGATGACCGTGGCGAATGCGGCCGATTCGATGCCTTCGTCGGCGCGGATGCGCGCAAGGTGATCCAGTACGTAGTGGCATCTGAGGCGCCGCAAACGGTCGGCCACAGCAACCAGCTCTTCGGAGCGATGGAAATGGAGGAGCAGGTGCCATCCCATTTCTTCGGCCTCGGCAGCCAGTGCTTCGAGCTGGTCGAAGCCCACGCCGCCCGACACGACCGTGGACATGCGGAAACCGCGCACGCCTTTCTGGTGCAGGGCTTCGCGTTCACGCAAGGGAGTACCGGGCGGCAGCACGGCAATGCCCTTGATGCGCGGACCCAGTTTCTCGAGGGCGTCCAGCATGGCGGAGTTATCCGTGCCATGCGCGCCGCCTTGGACCAGGACACCTCGGTCGAAGCCCAAGGTGGCAAGCAAATCCCGGTATTGATCGACGGTGCAGTCCTCGGGGGTGTAGCTGCGCTCCGGCGAAAAAGGAAAGCGCTCCCGCGGGCCGAAAATGTGCGCATGGCAATCGCATGCGCCCCGCGGGACGGCAAAGGATGGCTTGCGGGTCGCCCGGTCAGGGCCTTGGCAAGGTTGCATGGCGGTCTCCTCCCAGTCAGTCTTGAGCGGACAGTTCCCGTTCGCGCTCTGCGATGCGTATGAGCATTTCCGCGCCGCGATTGGCGGCTGACACCCCCCGGAAAACGTAGGCCAGGTTCACCACCGATTGCAGCTCCTGCCAAGTCGCGCCGGCCCGGCGGGCGGCGACGCCATGGATGATGGCTGCGTCGCTCAATTCGACGACCAGCATGCCGAAGATCAGCAATTGGACTTGCTTTTCGTCGAAGACCGAGGACTCCAGGGCATGTGCGCGGACTTTTTCTTGGAGGTCGACCATGACGGGGTCCAGCGCACCGGTGACGTCTAGGCGTGCCTCGACACGGGGGGGAAGGAACCCTGCCATTTCCCGGTAGCTTTGCGCGCGCTGTTCCTTGCTGGCCTGCGGGTCGGCGTAGGGGCCGAACGTATCTTGGACAAATTGAGGATCGGGTCGGGCCATCTCATCTCCTTATCGATCATGCAATAGTAATCGATTATTTTTGAAAACTCACGTTTTTAGGATAAATCGATTATTTGGGGGAGACGGCGTGGAACCGGCTAGAATGTGAACTGCACTTCGCTCCTTTTCTGTTTGAGTTCAGCATGACCACACTCCTTGATACGACACCCGCCAGCGGTCCGACCTTGTCAACGACTTTGGTTGAAGCGCTGCGCAATGCGATTCTGGGAGGGGAGTTGTTGCCGGGCAGCAAGCTGCGCCTGGACGAATTGCGGGAACACTACGACGTCAGCCTGAGTCCGCTGCGGGAAGCATTGACCCGATTGGTCTCTGACGGCCTTGTCGTGACGACCGACAAGAAGGGTTATCGGGTCGCGCCAGTGTCGGCGGACGACTTCCGCCAGGTCACGGCTTTGCGGTTGAACCTCGAAGTGATGGCGCTCGCCGAGTCGATCAAGCGGGGCGACGAAAAGTGGGAAGATGCCCTGGTGGCGACGTATCACCGCTTGAGCCGACTGGAGGCCGTCGACCGCAGCGGCGACAAGTTGCCTGCTTGGGAGCGGGCTCACCGGGCCTTTCACATCACGCTATTCTCGGCTTGCGGGATGCCGTTGTTGCTGCGCTTTTGCAATACCTTGCATGACCTCGGGGATCGCTACCGGCGTTTGTTCTTGGCGACGAACTCGCCAGACCGCAATGTGCCAGCCGAACACGAGGCGATTTTTAATGCGGCGCTCGACCGCGACGCCGAGCGTGCATGCGAGATCCTGCGCCAGCACTTGTCGCGTACGGGGGCCAATCTCTTGAGCGTGTTGCCCGAGGCCGGTACGCCGTCCGGGCAGGCAACCCGGCGCTCAACCCGCCGGCGGGTAAGTCCGGCAGCCCAGCAATGAAGACAGGTCGCGCGCAGCTTCGATGACGACCCGTTCCGCAAGCGCGCGGGAGTCCTCGCCTGCGCCGAGCGCATTTTCCGGGCCGGCGACGCTGATGGCGGCGGTGACATCGCCGAGCGGACCGAACACCGGTGCGGCACAGGAGTTGATGCCCTGCTCGAAGCCGGAAAAGCTCCAGGCGCAGATGCGCTCCCGGTCAGCCGTGATTTGGGCTTTCAGCTTGCGGGCATCGGCGGCGGCAAGCGGTTCACCGGACAGGAGGACCTCGAGCGCGGCCTTCGGTTGCCAAGCCAGCAAGACACGGCCCGGGGTCGTCAGGTGCGCGGCCACCCGGCTGCCCACCTTGATGTTGCTCACCAGGCCTGCTTCGGGCATGTCACGCAACATGTAGACGACATGGCCGCCGTCGAGCGTCGCCAAGTAAGCCGAGGCGTTCAACCGCGAGCGAACGGTCGACAGCACGCGTCGGCCGAGATCGAGCATGTCGTTGGCCGCCGTCGCGGCCGTGGCCAGCTTGAGGAAGGCCAGGCCGATGCGGTGGCCTCCCTGGGGAAGGGGCTCGAGCACGCCTTCATGCTCGAGCGTGGCGATCAGCCGCATGACGGTCACCCGGTTGACGTCGATGGAGCGTCCGACCTCGCTCAAATTCGACGTGCTGCCGCCTTCGACGACATAGCGCAGCAGGCGGAACGCCCGCTGCACGGGAGAAACCAATTGGGTCTTGGCGGGAGTTTCGTCGTCGAGCGCTTCGGCGGTACGGGGCATGGGGATCAGGCCAGGGGGACACCCCAGGCATTGTATTCGTAGACCCAATCGGCATTTCCGCCTTCCTTGAGCCAGTTGTTGCTGCGCGAACCGATCTGGATCTTCGCCGTGCGGTCGAGGCGGGCCGCTTCGTACCGCTTCAGGGCTGCGGCTGGATCGTCCGGCGTATGCGCGAGCTGGCGAGCGAGGACGACCGCGTCTTCAATCGCCATGCCGGCGCCTTGCGCCATGAAGGGCATCATCGGGTGGCAGGCGTCGCCCAGGAGCGTAATGTTGCCGCGGGACCAGGAGGGCAGCGGGTCGCGGACGTACAAGGCAGACTTCAGCACCTCGTCGCAGGCATCGAGCAGCGCGCGTGCTTCGGGATGGAAGTTCGCGTAAGAGGCACGCAGCTCGTCGACGCTGCCGGGCATGGTCCAAGATTCGTGGCGCCAGCTGTCTTGCGGGATGGTGGCGAAGATGAAAATGTCGCGCCCACGGTTGAGCGGGAAAGTGACGATCTGCGTATCGAGGTTGGGCCCCCACCATTTGGTGAACGCGCCGAGGTTGGGCAGCCCTTCCAATTTCGATGCGGGAACGACAGCCCGGTAGGCGACGACGCCGGTGAACTCCGGATACTCGTCCCCCAGCAGGTATTTGCGAACGGTGGAATGGATGCCGTCGGCTCCGACCAGCACATCGACCCGCTGGGAGGTCCCATCTTCGAAGTGGACGGTAATGCCGTCTGCGCCTTCTTCTATGCGCGTGGTGCGTTTGCCCAGGTAGATGGTGTCGGCCGGCACCGCTTGTTCGAGCGCGGACAAGAGGTCCGCGCGGTGCATGGTGAGCTGGGGCGCGCCGTAGCGTTTCTCTGCGGCTTCCGACATTTCCAGGCGCGAGGTTTCCTCACCCGTATCCCAGGTGCGGCTGATGCGATGGGTGGGGCGTGCAGCGGTCTTGCGCAATTCATCCCCCACGCCGAGGCCGTCCAGGGCAAGCACGGCGTTGGGCGTGAGGTTGATGTCTGCGCCCACGCGCGCAAAGCGCGGCGCCTGCTCGAAAACCACGGATTCCAGGCCGAGCTTGCGCAAAGCGATCGCCGCCGCCAATCCGCCTATGCCTGCGCCACTGATACCGATGAGGGGCGATGCCATGGGAATGCTCCTGAAGGATGTATGTACAAAAATGAACAAGTAGTTCAAAAAATTCTATTGATGGATTCCGTAGCTGTCAATGGGGTGTGCGCGCCGTGCCCTGTCTGGGCCGACGGCGACGCGGCGGAAACCTTGGGGACGGATCTGCAAACAAGTGAGCTCTTGCGCTTTGGGCGGCCGTGGCCGGTGGTACAGTCCTGCCAAAACAGCAGGGTTGGTGTCATGTCTGGAAGCAGGCCAATTTCGTGGGGGCATTTTTTGTTTTGCTTTTTCATCCATGCCGGGCTGTTGCACGCGGTGGGCGCCGGCGGGAAGCTGGGCAGCGACGCGTTCAGCCGCATGGGAGGCCGCGCATGAGGATTTGGCTCTCGGCGCTTTGCTGGCTGTTCTTGGCCGTGGGGCAGGCGTGGGCCGACGAGCGCATTCTCGAGTTCTTCAGCGACATCAAGGTCGAGCAGGACGGCGATTTGCTGGTTACCGAGAATCTGCGCGTGCGCTCCATCGGCAAGCAGATACGGTACGGCTTGCAGCGGGATTTCGCGCAGCTCTACCGGCGGGCAGATGGCAGTTGGATCAACGCGAGGCTAGATGTCGTGTCGGTGAGGCGGGACGGGCGCCCCGAGTCGTTTGCCGTCTCTCGCCTCAAAGACGGCGTGCGCATCGCGACGGGGCGCCAGGATGTGGTGTTCCGGCCCGGGGAATACCAATATACGCTGACCTATCGGGTGACGCGCCAGCTGCAGGCAGCGGGCGGGCAGGACCGCCTCGCCTGGGATGCCACGGGCGGGGCCTGGAACCTGCCCATCGACAAGGTGCGCGTGCGCGTCGTCCTGCCGGAAGAGGCTCCCATCGAAGACGCGAAGGTGGCGGGAGAGGGCGGGGGCAGCCCGGGCGAGCTCGTGGAGCGGGAGCCGGGCCGCGCAGTGTTCGTGTCTACCCGCGGACTGGCTCCCGGCGAGAACATGGCCGTCGAATTGGCTTGGCCGGCCGGGTTCGTCCAGCGGCCTGGCCCGGTCCGCGCCTGGTGGCACGGCGTCCAGGACCGGGCCGAGATCTGGGCGGCCGCGCTGGGCGCGGTGCTGATCTTGCTCTACTACGGGGCAACGTGGCTGCGGGTCGGAGCCTGGGTGCGGCGCAACCAGGCGCCGGTTTCCGAACCTCCGGAAGGCCTTTCCGCGCCGGCGCTGCGCTATGTGTACCGCAAGGAGTATGACCGCTGGGCTTTCTTGTCGGGGATGATGGAATTGCTGGCGCGCCGCTCGGTCAGGCTGCGCGTCCAGGAGGATGGCCGCTACCTAGAGCGCCTCTCCAACCAGGCCGGCGGCGATGCCCGGCAGGACGGGCTGCTCCACGGCATGCTCAGTCGATTCTTTTCGGGCGGGCGCAGCCTGCTGCGGCTGGACGGTCTCTACCGTCATTGCTATGACGAGGCACAAGACGCGCAGCGCAAGCGCCTGGAGGAAACTTACGGACGCGTCCTTTTCTACAAGGCCGACGGCTGGGCACGCAAGGCGTTCTATCTCTGGTTGCTCCTGGCTGCCAGCCTCGTGGGGTTGGCGCTCGTGCGCGAGGGTAGCCTGCTTGCATGGGAGGCGTGGAGCATGCTCGTGCCGTTGCCGGCGGTGCCCGCGTTGTTCGCCGTGCAGGCGCAATGGCGCTCTGGCGCCACGAGCTTTCCAAGCAGGTTGGTCCTGGGCGCATTGGCGGTAGCGTGCTTGGTCGCTGGCGTGGTGCTGATCCACAGGCACGCGGAGTCATGGCCCCTGCTGTTCGTGGGCCTCACGCCGCTCGTGCTCCTTGCCGTGGTGTGCATGGGTGCAGCGGGGCTGCAAGGCTATACCGACCAAGGTCGCGCGCTGCGCGCACAAGTGGATGGTTTCCGGCAGTTCTTGGCGCATCCTGAGCCAGCCTCCGACACCCTGGCCCCGGACGCCGTGCTTGCCCGGTACGAGCGCTACTTGCCCTATGCGCTTGCCTTGGACGTGGAGCGCCGTTGGTCGGCCGCGCATGCGCAGGCGCACTCGGCGACCCCGGCGACGCTTGCCGACATGCAGGCTCGGTACGGTGGTTCGCTCGACGTGTTGGTCCGTCCGCATCGTGTCATGGCCTCGCTCGATCGATGGGCGGCGACGGCCGTGCGTGGGGCGGGAGGCGTGCAGGGCGGGGAAACCGCCGGTGGGCGGCGCTAAAATCGAACAAACATGGAGTCTTCCGCATGGCCATTACGATCAAGTCCCCGCAAGAAATCGAAGCAATGCGCGTTGCGGGCGCCATGGCGGCCGAGGTCCTCGAGATGATAGGTGAGTACGTGCAGCCCGGCGTCTCTACTGAAGAACTGGACCGCCGCTGCTACGAATACATCACCAAGGTGCAAAAAGCGATCCCGGCCAACGTCGGCTACCACGGGTTTCCCAAGACGCTGTGCACCTCCATCAACAATGTCGTCTGCCATGGCATCCCCAAGCCCCAGGATGTGCTGCGCGAGGGCGACATCGTCAACATCGACGTGACGGTCATCAAGGACGGCTGGCACGGCGACACCAGCAGGATGTATTTCGTCGGCAAGCCTTCCCCCGAGGCCGAGCGCCTCGTCAACGTGACGTTGGAGAGCATGATGCGCGGCATCGCCGCGGTCAGGCCCGGCGCCACGCTGGGCGACGTGGGGGCCGCGATACAGGCCTATGCGGAAGATGCCGGTTTCTCGGTGGTGCGCGATTTCTGCGGCCACGGCATCGGCCGCAAGTACCACGAGGCGCCGCAGGTCCTGCATTACGGCAAGCCCGGAACCGGACTGCGCCTCAAGAAAGGAATGGTGTTTACCATCGAGCCCATGCTCAACGCCGGCCGCCATGAAGTCAGGGTCTTGGACGACGACTGGACCGTGGTGACCGTGGACGGCTCGCTCTCGGCCCAGTGGGAGCACATGGTCGCCGTGACCGACGACGGCTACGACATTCTCACCGCGTGGCCGGGCAAGAGCGTTCTATAGTTACGCTTTTGCTTTTCCGGTCCTTCCCTCCTCATGTCGTCTCCTTCCCCCGTCTCCCGTCCCAACGCGCAAAGCCCGCTCGCGCAATGGCTGGCTTATCTCGAATCCATCCATGCCCGCCCCATCGACATGGGGCTGGAACGGGTGCGGGCCGTGGCCGATCGCCTCGGCCTGAAGCTCGACGCGGTCACCATCGTCGTCGGCGGCACCAATGGCAAGGGATCGACCTGCGCCATGCTCGAGGCCATGCTGCTGGCGGCGGGCTATCGCGTCGGGCTGTATACCTCCCCGCACCTGCTCGATTTCAACGAGCGCGCGCGCATCAATGGCGAGCCCGCGAGCGACGCGGCGTTGGCCGAGCAGTTCGCTGCGGTGGACGAGGCGCGCGGGGAGGTCTCGCTGACCTATTTCGAGCTCACGACCCTTGCCATCCTTCGGTTGTTCGCCGGTGCCGGCCTCGACGCGGTCATCCTCGAAGTCGGCCTGGGAGGGCGCCTCGATGCCGTGAACGTCGTGGATGCCGATTGCGCCATCGTGACGAGCGTGGACTTGGATCACGTCGAGTGGCTGGGCGATGACCGGGAGAAGATCGGCTGGGAAAAGGCCCATATCTACCGGCCCGGCAAGCCGGCCATCTGCGCCGACCCGGTGCCACCGCAATCGCTGATCGATTATGCCGAGAGCATAGGCGCCGATCTCTGGCGCTTCGGGCGCGATTACAACTATGCGGGCGACAAGCAGCAGTGGAGTTATGGCGGTCGCGCCCAGCGGCGCAATGCGTTGGCCTATCCGGCCCTGCGTGGCGCAAACCAGCTTCTCAACGCCTCGGCGGCGCTCGCTGCGCTCGAGGCGCTGCGCGACCGCTTGCCGGTGCCCCAGCAGGCCGTGCGGCTCGGACTGCTGCAGGTGCAGCTGCCAGGGCGTTTCCAGATCCTGCCTGGCCGGCCGACGGTGATCCTGGACGTGGCCCACAATCCTCATGCCGCGGCGGTACTCGCCCAGAATCTCGACAACATGGGCTTTTTTCCCTACACCTACGCGGTGTTCGGGATGCTGGGCGACAAAGACGTCGATGGCGTCATCGCCAAGCTCGGCGGACGCGTCGACCATTGGCTGTGCGCCGGCTTGCCGGGGCCGCGCGGCTTGGGCGGGGAAGAGCTCGCAGCGCGTTTGCGCGCGCTCGGGGTCAAGGAAGACAAGGAGTCGTCCATCCAAGTCCATGCCGATCCGGCCGCGGCTTTTGCCGCAGCGCAAGAGAGGGCGGGAGAGGGTGATAGAATCTTGGTCTTCGGATCTTTCCTTACCGTGGCGGGTGTGCTGGCATCCATGCGCACGGCCAAGGCTGCCCACGCGGGCTGAGCCCGGCCTTGCAGGCGCTACCCGAGGCACCGCCGCGTGTTTTAGCCGGACGTATCAATGGGATTGCTCGAGCGCAAGAAAAAGGCGGCCTCCACGACGGCCAAGTCCAGCCGCGCCGGTTATGCAGCCGGCGGCGAATCGCAGGATCCCGCACAGGAAGCGCGCCGGCGTGCGCGGCGCCGGCTGGTCGGCGCCATCGCGCTGGTCTTGGCAGCGGTAGTCGTGCTGCCCATGGTGCTCGATTCCGAGCCGCCCCTGTTGCCCGACGATATCCCCATCCAGATTCCCGACCGGCATGCCGCCCCGGAAGTGGCCAAGGCGCCCGAGCCGGAGCCGCCCGCCGAGGAAAAGCCGGCCGCGCCTGTGCCCGCCGCCCCCGTACCCGCTAAGCCCGAGCCCGCCAAGCCGGCGCCGCAACCTGAACCTCCAAAGCCGGCGCCTGTCCAACCTGAGCCGCCCAAGCCGGCGGCGAGTGCGCCCACGCGTCCGTCGCAGAGCGATGCCGCCCGGGCCGAGGCGGCGCGTGCCCGCGCCTTGCTGGAGGGTGGGGCCCTGGCCGAGGCGGCACCCAAGTCTGAAAGCAAGGGCGGCTTTGCCGTGCAGATCGCGGCGTTTTCCACCGAGGAGCGCGCCAACGACATGCGCGACCGGTTGAGCGCCGCGGGCATCAAGAGCTTTACCGAGCGCGTCCGGACCAGCAAGGGTGACGTGTTCCGCGTCCGGGTCGGTCCGTTCGCCACGCGCGAGGCTGCCGATGCAGCGCGGGCGCGCGTCACGTCGGCAGGCTTTAGTAGTTCCATCGTGCCGCTGTGACCCATTTCGACTACGGCGTCTTGCTGATACTTGGGGCGTCGGTGGTAATCGGCCTCTTTCGCGGATTCGTCAAAGAGGTGCTGTCCCTGATCGCATACGTCGCGGCGTTCGTTGGCGCCGTGCGCTACGGTCCCGCCGCGTACGACTGGCTGGCGGGCTTGGTCGAGAATTCGGGCCTGCGGGCAGTGGTTGCCTATGCAGGCGTGTTCATCGCGGTGCTCCTCGCGGTAGGTGTCGTCAATCTTGCGTTGGGAATGCTGATCAAGGCGACGGGGCTGTCCCTCGCCGACCGCGGCATGGGTGCGTTGTTCGGCCTGGTGCGCGGCGTGGTCATCGTGCTGGTTCTGGTGGTTGCAGCGGGGTTTACGCCTTTGCCCAAGGAGTCGTGGTGGACCGAGGCGGTCTTGTCGCCGTACGCCGAAGAGGGTGCGCGTGCGGTCAAGCCGTACCTGCCGGAACAGTTTGCGGACTGGATCCGCTATTAAGTTTGTGCTGCTGAAAAGAGGCTCTCATGTGTGGAATCGTCGGTGTCGTCTCGGGCGCACCGGTTAATCAGTTGCTCTACGACAGCCTGCTGCTGTTGCAGCATCGCGGTCAAGATGCGGCGGGCATAGCCACGTCGCAGGGCAATACGTTCAATATGTTCAAGGCGCATGGCCTGGTGCGGGACGTCTTCCGCACGCGCAACATGCGTGCGCTGCCCGGCAATTCGGGCATCGGCCAAGTCCGCTATCCGACCGCCGGCTCAAGCTCCAGCGCGGAAGAGGCCCAGCCCTTCTACGTCAATGCGCCATTCGGCATTACGTTTGCCCACAACGGCAATCTGACGAACTGGGAGTCGCTGCGCGAGGAACTGTTCCGCGTCGATCGCCGGCACATGAACACGAACTCCGATTCCGAGGTGCTGCTCAACGTGCTGGCGCACGAGCTGCATCGTTCGTCCACCGGGGTGTCGCTGGACGAAGACGCCATTTTCAAGGCGGTCGCGGCCGTTCATCGCCGCGTGCGGGGGGCCTACGCGGTGGTGGCCGAGATTGCCGGATACGGCATGCTGGCGTTCCGCGATCCGTTCGGCATCCGGCCGTTGTGCCTCGGCAAGCTCGAGACCGACTCCGGCGTCGAGTGGATGATCGCTTCCGAGTCGGTCGCCCTGGAGGGCATGGGCTTCAAGCTCGAGCGCGACGTGGCGCCGGGAGAGGCCATCTTCATCGACCGCGACGGCCGGATGTCGTCGCGCCAGTGCGCCGACAACCCGCAGCTGAGCCCGTGCATTTTCGAGTATGTCTACTTCGCCCGTCCGGACTCGCTGATGGATGGCGTCTCGGTGTACGGTGCCCGGCTTCGCATGGGCGAGTACCTTGCGGACAAAGTCGCCCGCAACCTGCGCCTGGGCGAGGTGGACGTGGTCATGCCCATCCCGGACTCGGCCCGTCCCGCCGCGATGCAGCTGGCCGCGCGACTGAACCTCGATTACCGCGAAGGCTTCATCAAGAACCGCTACGTCGGCCGGACCTTCATCATGCCCGGCCAGGCGGTGCGCAAG
>ENA-UOWJ01000116-UOWJ01000116.1-bioreactor-metagenome-genome-assembly--contig:-NODE-116-length-63959-cov-95.986996_pt1 | contig 63959 bp, 59 predicted proteins | sample MGYA00238156_ERZ761611 | MGnify/ENA primary metagenome ERZ761611 (study PRJEB28900, sample SAMN06268034) | bioreactor metagenome | isolation source: Joint BioEnergy Institute, California, USA...
AAACTCTCCAAAAAGTGTTTGATAAGCTCAAAATAAAACTGACTTAAATGGTTTATTTAACGCTTTGTCTTGTTCAGTTTTCAAGGTTCAATGTTCAACAGCAACACTCTTTATTTTAACCAAGCAAATTATTTTTGTCAACCCCTCATTTTGATTTTCTAAGAGCAACTGTATAACTTTACTATCAATCTCTATTATAGAAAATCAAAAGCAACTTTCTAAATATAACAAACATCATGATTATCGTCAATCCAAATATTGCAGGTAATATTTGGAATCCGATTTGATTTAAAAGATTTATAGAAGTCATAGAAAAGTTACTTCAATCCAGCTTCTAACAGTCTATATATAGGTAGCTAACTTCTTAAGCTTCTACCACAGTTCCTGCAATGTATTAAAAATTTTCCTCATAGCAATCTTTCCGTTTTATATATTCACCATTCGACGTCATCTTAGCTAACTTTTACAAAAAAGATGTAGAATTTTGTGGTGTTTCATAAATGTTTTGTCAGTAATAACATTCCATGGTAAGTTAATGGTAGAGGTGTGTGAAATGAAAAAATTGCTGATGGAAGCTTTGAAAAATATTGGTGACCAAAGTCAAATTATTGAATATCAACGTGTTCTTGGTGGAGATATTAATGAATCCTATTATGTACGAAGCCAAAAACATAGGTATTTTATAAAATGTAAAAAACATCCTCCTCATCATTTTTTTCAACTAGAAGCACTTGGACTTGAAAAAATTAGGGAAACAAATTCAATAGCAACTCCTCAAATATACGGTATTGGTGAGAAAGATGGCTATGGTTATTTAATAATGGAATGGATTCATGGTAAAACAACTCCTCAAACAGGCGAATGGCTGGGGCGAGGTCTTGCAGAAATGCATAAACACAAAGGATCTGGGTTCGGATTCCAAAAGGACAATTATATCGGACTTCTCCCTCAGAAAAACAGTTACATCTCATCATGGATTGATTATTATCGCGAATATCGTTTAGAACCGCAAATGACATTAGCTATACAAAAGAAATTATTACCTACTTCGACACTGAAAAAATTAGAAAAACTTCTTACACATCTAGATCAATGGTTACCAAAGGATTGTATCCCTTCTCTATTACATGGTGATATGTGGGGTGGAAATTGGCTCCCAGGACATAATGGAAAGCCATATTTAATTGATCCAGCCATTTTATATGGACATCATGAATTTGAAATTGCATTTACGGAATTATTTGGTGGTTTTCCGTCAAATTTTTATGAGTCTTATCAAGAAGTTTTTCCATTATCATCAAATTATCAAGAAAGAAAAGCATTATACCAATTATTTTATTTACTTGTTCATTTAAATCTGTTTGGAATTTCGTATTTACCCTCAATTGAAAATATAGTAACAAGATATGCCGGTTAATTGTAAATGAGGCTGTTGGAAATATTGTTTTTAAAACAATGTAGTTTATCTCTTTCTTTGAACAGCCTCCTTCCATTAATTATCAATATATTTCAAAATATTCCAAATTGTTTTTGAATATCTTACGTAATTTTGTCTAAACGGTATTTGTAATTCCAACATAAACATGTGTATGATTTGTTCCTCTTTTCAAACTACATTATTTAAGCCTCCCAAGACTTTTATTAATGGTTCTCCTATAATAAAACTATCTTCTAACAAGAATATTATACAAGTACTACGTTTTTATGTAGATATGTAATATTATTAGGCAGTTTATTGTTAATTTATTAATAAGTACCATCATATTACGGTTGATGTTTGGTTATTTTTAATATAAACTGTCACTAGAGATACATATTTTTTATACAAAATTAAACAATGTATATTTTTCTCTTGTACTTTTTTTGAATTGTTAATTGAATAGTTTATACAGTTTTCTCTTTAAAAAGCTAATAGACCAAGATAAAACTTTTTTCAAAAAATATTTTTATTTTTATATTTGGAGGAAATAACATTGATAAAGGAAAAACGTTTAAAAAATTTAAGAGAGTATATACTCAAGAATGAATCTGCTTCCTTGGATGAACTGGTAAGCGTTTTTAATGTATCGAAAAATACGATTCGCCGTGATGTGCAAGAATTAACCGAAACCGGAAACTTCAAGAAAATTTATGGTGGAGTGGCTGTTGTAAAAAGTAAGGAACTTGTACCATTTCATGATCGAAAAATTCAAAATCAGCAAGAAAAAAGGTATATTGCCGAATTAGCTTCAAAGTTTATTGAAAACGGGGATATTATATTTATTGATTCAGGTACGACAACGATTGAATTATTTGATTTTATTAAGGATAAGGAATTAACGATTGTTACCAATAATATAGAGTTCATTACCTTATCTATCCCATATGAACAGCTAAACATTATTTGTACTGGTGGAATTTTAGAAAGAAAAACAAGGTCATTTGTCAACTTTAACAATCCCGACTTTCTAGAAAATTACAACATTAATAAAGCATTTATGGCTTCAACCGGGATTTCCATTAAAAACGGTGTCACCAATTCTTCACCTTTAGAGAGCAATTTGAAGCAAATGGTCGTAAAAAAATGCAAAGAGGTTTACTTAATGATTGATGATATTAAATTTGATAAGCAAGGGTTAATCACCTATTGCAGTCTTGAGGAAATTGACTATATTATTACAAATAAAAAACCGCCAGAAGAATTTCATCATTTTTTTCAAAAGCATAATATTGATGTTATATATAGCAAATAATTTTTCTATAAATTTTAATGAAAATACACTAAATTATATAATATAAAAAGACCAAGATATAGATTCATTTCTTGGCCTTTTTTTATAAAGTTTTATTTATTACTCAATATAGAAGTCAATCCAAAATTGATAAACATCCTTTAAGATTTTTCACCTTAACGGGCTGGCCTGTCATTAAAGATTCCTTTGCTGATAAAGCAATTCTTTGAGCTTTAATTCCATCTTCAAATTTACAAATAATATCTGTATTATTTTCAATTGCATCCAAAAATTGTTTAATTTCCATTATATAAGCATCGTTGTACCTTTCTAAGAAAAAGTGAAGCGGTTTATCGCTTTTCACACCTTCTTTAGTTGATATTTCAACGGTGGATTCAGTTTCGTTATTTACATTTATAGATCCTTTTGAACCAAAAGCTTCCAAACGTTGATCATATCCATAAACAGCTTGGCGACTGTTATCAATAACCCCTACAGCCCCGTTTGCAAACTTCAAAGTTACAATGGCAGTATCTATATCACCATATTCGGAAACCTTAGGATTTACAAGGGCCGACCCTATCGCAAATACTTCTTCTACTTCTGAACCCGAGATAAAACGTGCCATGTCAAAATCATGAATCATCATATCCATAAAGATTCCACCTGATCTTGCAACATAGTCTAAACTTGGTGGTTCTGGATCTCTTGAAGCAATTTTTAATATATGTAAATCTCCAATTACCTTATTCACAATTAAATCTTTTACTTTACTAAAGTTTCGGTCAAATCTTCTATTAAATCCTAATTGAAACTTTACACCAGCTTTATTTACAGCTTCATAGGCTCTAATTGTTTCTTCATCCGAAAAACTAATTGGTTTTTCACAAAATATGTGTTTTCCTGCTTTTGCAGCTTCTATAATAATTTCAACATGTAAATCGGTTGGTGCACAAATAAATACAATATTTATTTCAGGGTCATCGATAATATCCTGATAATTTTTTGTTATCTTTTCAACATTCATTTGAAACAAATCTTGCATGTTTTCCATGGATGAATCTGAAACAGTTTTTATACGTACATTTTTCATCTTTTCCATATTTGAGATATGTAACTTTCCAATTCTACCAGCACCTATTACCCCAACGACCATCACGTTATTAGCTGACATTTTTTCAACTCCTTAAAAGGATTATGATTAGCACTCAAAAGATATGATGAAAGGATTTGAGCCAAATACTACCTATATTTATCAAGACACAATCTTTTGTGATTTGAACATTAGTTTCTTTGATAAAAGGCTCTATCCTTTTTGGGTGTCTACTGATTATTTATGAATAAACAATGTCGAAAAATACAAAAGCATAATTGAATCAACAAATTTAAATGCTCTTTAAATTGCTTTTGATTTACTCTACCTCTATCAATTGTTTTGTGTCAATTGCCTTTTGGCAAGCTAAAGCAACTTTAGTACTTTGTAACCCGTCATTCGCAGTAACATTTGGCCGACGTCCTTCGATTATGCAGGAAACAAAATCTTTCATTTCTCGAATAAATGCTTCTTTAAATCGTTCCGGAAAATTTTCCGTTGTTGGACGGACAATACCGTGTTCATTAAATATAGTTATTAAGTTTTTTTCTGGTTGCTGTGCTATTCGTAACATGCCTTTTGTGCCAATCAATTCAGTTTCTACATGGTAACCATGAACAGCATTCCTACCGGCAACCAAAATCGCCATTGTATCATCTTCCAATTGCATCATGGCCGCTCCGGTTTCTAATTCCCCTAATTCATCTAATTCAGGATAAGCAGCATTTTTCCCAAGTGCCCAAACTCTTTTAATTTCTTGTCCTGAAAACCATCTAACTAAATCAATATCATGAATTGACATATCAGAAAATAACCCACCACTATTACTACTTGTTGCAAATTTCACAAAGCTCTCCAATCCGGTACTTGGATCAATTCCATAACAACGGATGAGTGTAAGTTCACCCAATCTGCCTTCATCGACCAGTTTTTTGGCATATTGATAGGATTCATCGTATCGCCTCATAAAACCCAATTGGAATATTTGATCAGAATAAGAATCTATGATTTTTATTGTTTCTTTAATATCTTCAACATCCAAACCAATAGGTTTTTCGGAAAACACATGCAAACCTTTTTCCATTGCCATACGAATCTGTTCAGTATGAAAGCCAGATGGCGAAGCGATGATAACCGCATCTATGTTAGGGTTTTCAATCATTTCCTCAAAATTTCGGTATATTTCTTTTACACCGAACTCTATTTTCGCAAACTCAATCTCGATTTCTGCAACACTACAAGCTGCATATAAATTTGCTTCAGGAATATTTTCAACTATATTTCTTGCATGGGTTTGCCCCATTCTACCTAGACCAACAATACCTAAATTAATCTTATTCATCAGATACACCCCCGATGTTCACATTTAAATTTTTTGTAATCTAAAATTAGTTTGTGGAAGTAAAATTGTGTCAATATATTTTTTCCCCTTTAAAGCATATTCTAATGGATGAGCTTTCTTTGGGTCTTGTTCAGCTTCAATTAATATCCAACCTTCATACCCTGCTTCAAGTAATTTTTTATAAACAGGTACAAAATCGATATAGCCATCCCCAGGAACAGTAAACATACCTGAAAGAAAAGATTGTAAGAACGACTTTCCTTCTTTTTTACATTTTTCTTTTATTTCTATACGTACGTCTTTAAAGTGAACATGTTTAATTCTATCAATATGTTTATTTAAAAGAGTCATATAATCATCATCAGAAACAAAAATATGACCAGTATCATACAAAAGATGAACATGATTTGGATCTGTATTTTCCATTAAACGATCTACTTCACCTAGCGTTTGAACACCCGTTCCCATATGATGGTGGTACACTAATTTTAAGTTATATTCCTCTGCTATTTTCCCCAAAACATTTAATCCTTGACAAAGTTCCTTCCACTCATCATCAGTGAAATTAGGTTTTTCAGCAAAAACATTTTTTTCTGTACCTTGAATGCTATATGTTTGTTCTGATACGACTGCAACATCAGCATTTAAATCTTTTAAATATTGGCAATGTTGATGAAATAACTTACTAACAAAATCAATACCATCGCGAATAATAAAGCTACTAAACCATTTCCCCGCAATTTTAAGATTTCGTAGGTCAAGTTCTTTTTTTAGAATGTTCGCTTCAGGGAAAAAACCACCTACCTCTGTTCCTGCATATCCGGCAAATGCAATATCACTTAATACATGTGATAAAGTATTCTCCAAACCAATTTCAGGAATATCATCATTTCTCCAGCCTATTGGTGCAATTCCCCACAAAATGTTTGCATTCATCTCTCACGCCTCTTTCATTAAATTTTTTAATAACCAATTTATTTGATAGCGCTTTCTATTAGAAGTTAACCCCCTTGTAAAAACTTATTATATAATGGTAAATTATTGGTAATGTTTAGCTATATTTTAATATATATAGTCCATTTAGTCAATGCTTTTTATTAATGTTTAAATAAATTCATTGATAATTCAATAAAAAATATATACTGTTTTTCAATATTAGGGTGAACTTTTGATTATTTTTTGGTAATATAAATATAAAGCATAATCAAAAATTGTAATTACTTAAATTATTAGGGTGAGTTAATTGTTTAAAGAGAGAAGAATAAATCAAATTTACGAATATTTAATAAAAAATCAATCTGTGTCTTTAGATGAATTAGTCCGTGTATTTCATGTTTCTAAAAATACCATTCGCCGTGATGTACAAGAATTAGTCGAACGTGGAGATTTTAAAAAAGTATACGGTGGTGTTACAATTAATCAAAAAAAATTAGAGTCTTTCCATGATCGACAAATAAAGAATCAACATGAAAAAGCTATCATTGGTCAATTGGCTGCACGTTTTGTTGAAGAAGAAGATATTATATTTATAGATTCAGGAACTACTACCATTGAAATGTTTAATTATATTAAGGATAAAAGACTAACAGTATTAACCAATAATCTAGAATTTATCGCACACGCGATACCATATAATAACTTAAATGTTATATCTACCGGAGGAATACTAGAAAGAAAGACTAATTCCCTTAGCAGTTTTAATAATGTAGATTTATTAAAGAATTATAATATTAATAAAGCTTTTATGGCATCGACGGGAATATCTATAACAAATGGAGTTACAAATGCATCACCATACGAAACGAAATTGAAACAGACCATCGTTGAAAAATGCAAAGAGATATACTTACTTGTTGATCATAATAAATTTGAAAGTTATGGGTTAATGACATATTGTCAATTAAATGATATTGATTATATTATTACTGACAAAACGCCACAGAAAGAATATCAAGAATATTGCCTAGAGAACGAAATTAAACTAATTGTTGGTTGATGTAACTAAAAAAACTTGTCTATGTTGAAGTTAAAGATAATGGGGAATCCACTAGTCAGAAATATTTTTGGATCCCCTATTTATTCCTTATGGTTCTCTTTTATCTAAATAGTAGTCATGTATGAATTCAAATTTTTAACAATCTATTTAGATTTTTGTTTTCAGACCAATATACGATAATTAGTTTTTAATATTTTATCATTTGACGGAAGAAACATTTTAATTATACAAACAGTTTAAAAAATAATAATATCCTGATAATATATACTATCAGGATATTAATAAGACTAATCATTATTATTCCATTGATTTTAAAAACTCCAAAAATTCCTCTGCATTTTCACTTGTTACTATATCTAATCCACTATCAATTCGAGGTTCAATTTCTTCTCCATTTATCGCATTTAATAAATTTTCAACTGCTAGGTATCCCATATCAAATGGTTTTTGCGCAATTGTACCATACAAACCTCCTTCGATAATGGATTTGACAGCCTCTTCAGTTCCATCTGTTCCAACAACCATGATATCTAACCCGGCAGCTTTAATTGCACGCAATGCACCAATAGCCATATCATCGTTTCCGGCATAAACAGCTTTGATATCACTATGTGATTGTAGAATATTCTCCATCACTGACATTGCTTTAGCTTTATCACTATCTGCTGGCTGTTCTGCTACTACTTCAATACCAGACTTTTCAAAAGTTTCTTTAGCCCCTTTTGCCCTCTCATCCATTGCAGGATTTCCAAGAGCACCATTTATCATGGCCACTTTATCCCCTTTATTTAGTTTTTTGATCAAGAGTTCGGCTGCTGTTTTGCCTGCTGAATGATTATCTGAACCGATATAAGTAAGTTTACCTTTAAAATCAGAATCAGTATCAATTGTTAACATCGGTAGATCCTTACCATTCAATGTAGATACAACAGTGTCTGCTTGTATTGGTGCAATTGCTAACCCATCTGGTGATTGGCTCAATTGGTCTTCAATCATATTAACTTGTTGCATCACTTCTGATTCTGATGGAGGACCAACAACTGTAACATGAACGCCTAATTTCTTACCTGCATCTTTTGCACCAGCTTCTACATATTTCCAATATGGACTAGATAAGGTTTTTAATACAATAGAAATGTCTACTTCGCTTTTGTTTTTACTTTTACTCCCATTAGTTGTTTCTGTTCCATTGTTATTACAAGCAGAAAGAAACATCAAAGAAGTTGCCAATATTACACATAATAATTTGAATTTTTTTCTCATTGTTTATACCCCCTAAAATTAATTTTTATTTTTCTTTCTTTTACGTTGACGAAGAACATCTACATAAACTGCCCCAATTATAACCGCTCCAATAACCGCCATTTGTAAATCTGCTGACATATTTAGTAGATTTAGGCCATTTCTGAGAACGGCGATAATCATTACTCCAATGGCTGTCCCCCATACGGTTCCAACACCACCAAAGAAACTTGCCCCTCCAATAATAACCGCAGCAATCGCATCAGTTTCATATTGAAGTCCTGCAAGAGGAAAAGCAGAATTCACACGACCAGACATAATAATTCCAGCCAAACCTGCCATCAATCCACTAATGGTATAAACGGTAATTAATACACGGTCTACGTTGATCCCCGAAAGTCTAGCAGCTTCTTTATTACCACCAACAGCATAAATATGTCTACCTGTTTTTGTATTCGATAAGAAAATATGCATGAATATATAAACGACTAAAACCAAAAGAAAGCTGAATGGTATTGGCCCTATCTCCGCTGTACCAAAAAATTGAATTAATAACGGTAGACCAGCAATTGGTGCTGCTCCGGTAACAATTAAAGCAAGACCACGACCAATAAATTGCGTACCCATCGTAGAAATAAACGGATGTGGTAAATGCAATTTGGTAAGTAATAAACCATTAACTAGTCCAAATAGCCCACCTACCCCAAGACTGGTTATTATTCCTAAAATTGGGTGCATTCCTATATTAACAGTAACTACAGCCATCAACATAGAGGATAATGCTAGCATTGAACCAACAGATAAATCAATTCCAGCAGTTAATATGGCTAATAGCATTCCTAAAGATAATAAAGCATTAATTGAAGCTTGGTTTACAATGTTCATTAAGTTATCCACGGTTAAAAATTTTTCCGAAGAAAGACTGAAAAAGACAAATAGTAAAAATAGAGCTAAAAGTGTTCCAAACTTACTCAAGTATTTTTTCAAACTTAGCTGGGATTGTTTAAAAACTTTTGTTTCTTCTACTGTTTTTTGTTCCAAAACTTGACTCATACTCTCTCACACTCCTGTAGCCGCCTTCATTATATTTTCTTGTGTAGCCTCCTCAATTGGAATATTAGCGGTAATTTTGCCTTCATTCATGACTAATACACGATCACACATACCTAAGATTTCTGGAAGTTCAGAGGAAATCATCAAAACAATGTTTCCGGCTTCTACAAGTTCATTCATTAACCGGTACACTTCAACTTTAGCCCCAACATCAATTCCTCGAGTTGGCTCATCAAACATAAACACTTTTGCATTTGTACATAACCATTTCGCAATAACCACTTTTTGTTGATTCCCACCACTTAAAAATCGAGCGTGAAGGTCTACACTATCTGTTTTTACTTGTAATTCATTAATATAATTTTCAGCATCCTTTTTAATAATTTTTGAGTTTAACAATCTGAACTTTTTATTTATATAATTTCTTAGACTGGCCATTGTAATATTAAAGTCTAGTGGTTGGTCAAGTAAAAGACCCTCGTTTTTTCGGTCTTCTGTAATAAGTGCTATTCCAGCATTAATAGCATCTTTTGGTGACTTTATAGTAATTTCCTTTCCGTCAATATAAATTTTTCCTTTACTTTTTGGGTCTGCTCCAAAAATGGCTCTAACTAATTCGGTACGACCCGCTCCAACCAGTCCGGCAATGCCTACAATTTCGCCATAATGAATTGAAAAACTTACAGGTTCAGTAGCTCCCTCAACCATTATATTTTCAACTCTAAATCCTTCATTCCCATATTTAAATTTTTGCTTCGGATATTTTTCACTTAGGCTACGACCAACCATTAATTCAATCCAATCATCTGGTTCAGTCGTTTTAACCGGTAACGTTTTTATCATGTACCCATCTCTCAATATTGTTACACGGTCACCTATTCGTTTTATTTCCTCCAATTTATGGGTAATAAAAATGATCGCGACATTTCTCTGCTTTAATAAATCAATCACTTTATATAATTGCTCTACCTCTTTACCGCTAAGACTTGACGTAGGTTCATCCATGATGATCAATTTTGCATCAAGAGCAATCGCTTTAGCAATTTCAACGAGTTGCTGTTGACCCATTCCCAGTTTACCAACTTCCATATTTACCAACTCGTTACCATTCTGTCCAAGTTCATTTAAGCAACGGACAGCTTCATTACGCATAAACTTTTTATTAATATAAGATAAAATACGTCTCTTATTTACTTCTCTTCCCAAAAAAATATTCTCATAAACTTTCAACTGTTGGATATTATTAAGTTCTTGATAAATAGTGGATATTCCTAAATGAATTGCATCTTGAGGGTTATTTAATTCCACAGGATTTCCATTCCAAATAATTTCCCCATCATCTTTTGGATAAACACCTGTTAAAATTTTTATTAAAGTTGATTTTCCTGCTCCATTTTCACCCAACAACACATGGACTTCCCCAGTCTTAACTGAGAGGTCAATTCCTTTTAATACTACATTTGTATCAAAACTTTTTTTTATCCCCCTTATTTCTAATAGATCTGCTGAATTTACAGTCATAGACGGACTCCTTTCTACATCAAAGGTTGTTTAATTAAAAAATAACCAATCAAAATATCAAACGCTTACAAATACATATAAAAGGAAAAGAACTATTTTAAAAATACTAAAAACCCCGTAAAATCAGCTCTTTTGCACATTCTACCATTCATTTTTATATTTAAGCTTTACAACAAATATAAATCATTTTATTACCAAAAGTCATTAAAAATTATTGCTACTTTCTTTTAAAATATTGCTATTTGGTTAAATTTTTGAATATATATTGGTTATTTTTAGTTAATATAATCATTAATATTTATTAATTTGTTATTATATTGTATTTCTTTTAAGAACATAATTTCTTAATCCCATATAATATTATTCATTATAAATTTTAAATATAAAATTTTGGTATTTTTTTGGTGAAAATCCTGTATGTTTCTTAAATGTCGTTACAAAATGTGAATCACTGTTAAACCCGCATTGATAGGCAATTTCTACTATGGATAAATCAGAATAATAAAGTAAATTTTTTGCACAATTTATTCGATAATTTAGTAGAAATTGATGAGGCGTATAATTCGTTTGTTCCTTAAACAACCTTGAAAAATGATAGGGGCTTAAATTTACATTTTGTGCTATATCCAATAAAGAAATATCGTTTTTATAATTATCCTCTATGAAAGAAATCGCTTTTTTTATCACATCTGCAAAGTTTTGACGTTGATTTGAAATTTTTATTAATTCATAGAATATTTGATGGATTGCAAGGGCAGATGCATGTTCGTCCACCTTTTCATCTTTCATCATATTCAAAATTTTCGTCATTTGTTCTGATATTCCCCAATAATTATTATCCAACTGAAAAACACAGCCACCCTTCTTAAATAGTAAATCAAAATACTCTCTAGCTCCTCTACCGTCAAAATGAATCCATTCTATATTTGTATCTTCCTCCAACGAACGAAATAAATGAGGAGAAAAACAATCTAGAAAAACGAAATCATTTTTTTCTGCAATATACCAATTATTTTTATAACATATTTCCATCTTTCCTCTTTTTACAAAAATAAACATGAATATCTGTAAAGAATCCCTCTTTGTTTCGTAAGTTTTTGAACAATAATACCGTCCTCCCATAGTAGGATAGAAGAGGATTTTTTTTGCGAAATCACTGGGAATATGAAAATACTGTTCTGAGTTAATTAGTACCCCTTTCTCTTTCATTTTGTCACCCCATTTATATTGAATATTTTAGATTTCCATTTCCCCATCCACCGAAGCAAAACTTATCAATAGATATGTTTTCCACCTTTATACTCTGAATAAGGAGAAGGTCGGGAGATATAAAAAGGTCGAAAGTCAAAAAAGAAATGAAACGAGTATAAATAAATAGCATTATTTTAATAGCGTTATTCAAAATAAAACTTCTGAGACATAAAATATATCGAATACTCAGATAATTATAGACGGTTATTCAATATTTATATTTCAAAAGGATACCCTAATAATTAATAGCAAGTTGACTCATTTTTATATAATGGGAAAGGATGTCTTTAATGACATCCTCTATGCATTATCTAGCTTTATTCGACGATTTAAATTCTCTCATTTTTTCTTTAACTGTTAGTTTTACTGCATTTTTTCCAGCTAATAAAATTGCCTTTACATCATAAGTTCCCTCATTTTTATTCAAAAACTCACGTACAGCTTCCGTCCAGGCTTGCAAACATTCCGTATTGACATTAATCTTTGCATGTCCCAACTCAATCGCCTTTTCAATTTGATACGTAGGAATCCCTGAAGCACCATGTAAAACAAGCGGAATTTTTGTTAGTTCAAATATCTCTTTCATTTCTTTAAAACCGAGCTTTGGTTCACCTTGATACGGTCCGTGGACAGATCCAAGTGCTGCTGCCAAAGCATCGATCCCTGTTTCTTCCACTAATCGCAAGCATTCCAAGGGGTCAGCATAAATAATGTCAGCAATGACGCCATCTTCATTTCCACCAACAGATCCCACTTCCGCTTCAACAGATACCCCGAAACGCCTTGCATAATCCACCACTTCTTTGGTGACTTGAATATTTTTTTCAAGTTTGTAACGAGAGCCATCGATCATAACCGATGTATAGCCCGCATCAATCGCAGCGATACAACGATCTACCCGATTACTGTGATCCAAATGCAAGGCAACGGGAACCGTAATATTTTTTTCCTCAATCATTTGATTGACTACAGACGCAATTAAACGAAAACCTCCTAAATAATCAACCAAGCGATCTGAAGAAGCAACAATAACAGGTGACTGTTCTTCTTCGGCTGCTTCTAATATGGCCTCAATCCATTGATAACTATTCATATTAAAATGGCCAACCGCGTAATTTCCAGCTAAGGCATCCTTCAAAATTTGCTTTAACGGTACTAAATTTTTTGTTTTTGTTGTCACTTTTTTCACCTCACTTTAAAAAGGTAATTTGACAAATTAGGAAATTGCCTATCCTCTTTATTTAGAAAGAGACTCTGATGTCCATAGAATAGATCGGAACACTCCAATCATTAATATTGCTTTGCTATTTTTCTCATTTGAACTTTTTCTTCGTATGCTTTATGAATAGAATCCTTTTCTGAAACTTCGGCGACGCCCACATTCCACCAACTTTCATAACCATCCGTCATCGTTTTAGGCAGTACTTTTATATCAATTAATGTGGTAACGGTTTGTTTCTTTGTATCCTCAAGTGCGGCTATTAATTGTTCCACTGTATTGACACGATAGGCTTTGGCTCCATATCCTTCTGCAATTTTAGCAAAATCAACATGTAAAACTTTATTATCGAAGGTGCGAAACTCTGTTGCAAAAGAGCCACCACCATGTTCCATTTGCAGATTGTTAATACAACCGAAACCGGCATTGTCAAAAAGTACAATATTGATTTTCAGGCCATATTGAAGTGCAGTAATTAATTCAGAATGTAGCATATAGAAACTTCCATCACCAACCAATGAATAAACTTCTTTATCCGGTTCAGCAAGTTTTACACCCAATGCCCCGGAAATTTCATAGCCCATACATGAATAACCGTACTCCACATTATAAGTGTTGGGCACAGTTGGATTCCAAATTCGTTGTACGTCTCCCGGTAATGATCCAGCTGAGGTAACGATAATACTATCCGGCTCAATGGTATGATTCACGGCAATTAAAGCGGTCGTTTGAGCCAATTCCGTATTCAATCCATCGGCATACTCATTTAATATTTCCTGAGTAAATTGATGTTTTATTTCCGGTTCAAAGTTTTCCCGATTAAAAGTGATTTTACCGAGTCGATCCCGCTCCTTATTCCATTCCGCCTTTAATGCTTTAATCTCATCTTTATATTCTGTTACATATCCATTAAGTAATGGAGCCAAGTGTTCGAGTGTCAATTTTGCATCGGCAATAACTTGGAATGCATCTAATTTGTATGCATGCATACGATTGACATTAATATTTAAAAATTTAGCATGATCAAAGTCAAATGCGGATTTGGATGACGTGGAAAAATCTGTATATCTGGTTCCAACGCCAATGATTAAATCCGCTTTCTTGGCAGCTTTATTGGCTGCCAGTGTACCTGTAACCCCTAATCCTCCCAAATTATTTATAAACTGAGCCTCAACAGTCGCTTTTCCAGCCTGAGTTTCAACCAGCGGAATATGATGCTTTTCTGAAATCTCCATTAAAATATCACGTGCTTGTGAATATTTCGCACCTCCACCAATGACAAAAAGCGGCCGTTTGCTTTCTTTAATCAATTTTGCAGCACCCTGCAATTCCCGTTTACCTGGAGCTTTCCGATCAAGATAATGAATGCGTTTTTTAAAAAAGCTCGAATCATAATCAAAGGCTTCCCCTTCAACATCCTGAGATAAACATATTGTTACTGGACCGGCTTTCGAAGGATCGGTAAGCACTTCAAATGCACGAATCAAGGCCGTCATTAATTGCTCTGGACGAGTAATCCGATCCCAATATCTCGACAAAGGTTTCAAAGCATCGTTTGTCGTCACACAGAAACTATATTCTTGTTCAATTTGTTGTAAAACCGGATCCGGTTGCCTAGTTGCAAACGTATCACCAGGTAAAAATAACACAGGAATATTATTGGCCAATGCTGTTCCTGCCGCTGCCGCTAAGTTCGCTGCGCCCGGGCCAACCGAAGTCGTCACAGCATATATTTTCTGACGCAGATGTTGTTTGCTAAACGCAATCGCTGCATGGGCCATCCCTTGTTCATTTTTTCCTTGAAAAACTTTTAAATGCCCGGGATCTTGTTCAAGTGCTTGACCGATTCCTAAGACATTTCCGTGACCAAATAATGTAAAAATCCCATCCACAAAAGGAAATTCATGACCATCAACGTGGATATATTGTTGATTTAAAAATTTCACTAATGCTTGTGCAGTCGTTAAACGAATTTTTCCCATCAACCTTCACTCCTTTCTATTAAAAAACGTCTTCCTTTTCCACAATAAATTGATTGATTTCTTCCTTTGTAGGCATAGCTTCCGACGAACTATGACGACTAACAACAATGGCAGAAGAGGCACCGGCAAATTTTAAAGCTGTGTCAATGTCTCTTCCGGATACTAATCCGTAGATAAATGCGGATGCATATGAATCTCCAGCTCCAAACGTTTTTAATACTTTTGTTTTATATACCTTTCCGTCAATCCGTTTTCCTTCTCTCGTATAAGCATAAGAGCCTTGCACCCCATGTTTAATGACGATGAGTTCCGGAGAATGTTTAAATAAATAGCTAACCGTTGAATCGTTATTTCCCTTACTTACATTTTCCAAAACATTAAATTCATCACGTGTTCCGATTACAATATCCGAAAGTTCGGCAACCAATGAATAGTAAATAGAAGTCTCTTCCGGTGTCGTCCATGTATAACCTCTATAATCAAGTTCAAAGATTACTTTTACATTGTTTTTCTTTGACAATTGAATAGCTTTTAACACTGCTTCACGTGATGGGCTTTTTGCTAGAGCGGTTCCCGAAACAAGTAAGATTTTTGATTTTTTAATATACTCTTCGTTGATCTCCGACGGTCGCAAATACAAATCTGCCACTTCATCCCGGTACATTAATATGCTACATTCTTCTGGACTCTTTATTTCTGTAAAAGCTAGGCCTGTTTTATGTCCCTCTTGATCAATAACCATATTCGAAGTGTCGACACCTGCATTGCGCATATATTGTTCAATAAAGCGACCATGTTGATCATCCGCAAGTTTTCCGATAAAACCAACTCTTAAACCTAGTTTGGCGGAACCGATCGCGATATTGGCCGGTGAACCCCCGACATATTTTCGAAATGTCATTGTCTCTTCCATTGGACGATTATATTCTACCGAATTTAAATCAAGACATGCTCGTCCTATGGCAATCATGTCGAATTCCCGTTCCAAATCAAAATTTATTTTCATTGTAGACATCCCCTATCGATGATTATTTTCTCTTTAAAATCCATTCATGGGCAGGATCATTATGGAATTTCCATAGTCGTTTTGGTCCCGCCATAATATTTAAATAATAGGATTCATATCCATCAGGGACACCGACAGGATGATAGCCGGCCGGAACAATGACCACATCTCCATTTTCTACTGTCATTGTTTCATCGATGGATCGATCATCGGTATACACCCGTTGAAAAACAAAACCTTGTTTTGGATTTAATTCATGGTAATACGTTTCCTCCAAAAAAGACTCAAACGGCAAATGATCTTGATCATGTTTATGAGGCGGATAACTTGACCAGTTACCACTTTCCGTATAGACTTCCACTACCAATAAAGAACTGGCGAAATCATCCTGGTCTGTCAAAATATTATGGACTAGACGTTTATTGCTGTATCCTCCTCGATGTTCAATACTAACATCTTTAGCCTCAATTAAACGTGTAGGTAGCTGTTTATTAGACAATGAATAGCATAAAATAACCCGGGCATTTGTGATTGCATTTATTTCAAATCTATGGTTATGGGAAATATAGACACTATCCGTCGGTTTTTTTTCAAAAACGGACCATCTTGTACCAATGTTTTCATAAAAATTTTTTTCATCCGAAACATTTATTTTTCCTGTTAAGGCAACGATACAAACTTCTTTTTCCGGCAATGTTTCGCTGTATTTAGCATTTTTTTCCATGTCAATTACCTTTAGCTCAACATATTTTAATGGAGAACTTTCTTTCGTGACATGCTGTTTAATCGTAATGCCATCAATTTTTTCGGCGTCTATAGGCTTTCTAAGTAATTTAACCATTTATTGTACCTCCGTATTCTAACATTCATGGCAGCCTGTAAAGCTTTTATTAACTAAACTTGACACAAATCAAAATATAACTTCATTGATTTTTTATGCAAAATTTGGCGATTTGTATTGAGCCGTTACAACTTTTCTTCTAGTATAAAAATCAATACTGTCTTTACCGTTTGCATGCAGGTCACCGTAGAAAGAAGATTTCCAACCGGAAAATGGGAATATCGCCATTGGTGCGGGCACACCTAAATTCACACCAAGCATCCCGGCGTCAATATTTTCACGGAAGTAACGAATGGATGAAGCATTCGACGTAAAAATACAAGCGCCATTTGCAAATTCCGATCTGTTAGCAATATCAATCGCTTCTTTTAAATTCTTCACACGAATAACGGAAAGTACCGGTGCAAAAATTTCTTCTTTCCAAATCGTCATATCTGTCGTCACATTTTCAAAAATGGTCGGACCAATAAAGTAACCATTATCCGGAACATTTTCCCTTCCATCCAAGATTAACTTTGCACCTTCTTCAATCCCTTTTTCTATATAATTTATCGTTCTTTTTTGATTTTCTTCACGGATAACAGGACCTAGGAAAACGCCATCTTCTAAACCGCTTCCAATTTTAATAATTTTAGCTGCTTCAACAACTTTTTCAAGGAAAGTATCCGCAATATCATCTTCTACGGCGACAACAGATGTAGCCATGCACCGTTCACCAGCAGATCCAAAAGCTGAACCGATGATATTTTGGACAGCTAAATCAATATCACAATCTTTCAAAAGAATCGTATGGTTTTTCGCACCTGTTAACGCTTGCACACGTTTCAAATTTTGTGTTCCTCGTTTGTAAACATATTCTCCAACCGGTTTGGATCCTACAAAAGAAATTGCTTTGATTTCTGGATGATCTAACAAACCATTTACGACATCATGTGCTCCGTATACCACATTAAAAACACCTTTAGGTAGTCCAGCTTCTGTTAATAAATTGACCAATTTCTCCATGAGTAACGGTGTTTTTTCGGAAGGTTTCAATACAAATGTATTCCCGAGTGCAATGGCCATTGGAAACATCCAGCATGGAACCATCATAGGAAAATTAAAAGGTGTTATTCCTCCAATCACTCCAATGGGATAGCGGTAGGTTGTTGCTTCAACATCTGTAGCAATGGATGCTAATGAATCACCCATCATTAACGTTGGTGCGCCTGCAGCAAATTCAACATTTTCAATACCTCTTCCAACTTCACCTAATGCTTCGGTTAAGTTTTTTCCGTTTTCTATGGTAATTAGTCGAGCAAGTTCTTCTCTATTTTGTTGTAAAAGTTGATGAAATTTGAATAAAATTCTTGCACGTCTTGGAACTGCCACATCCTTCCACTTACCAAAAGCTTTGGAAGCAACTTCAACAGCATAATCCAACTCTTTTTTCGTTGAAAGTGGAACTAATGCAATGACTTCTTTTGTGGCAGGGTTATAAACTTCTTCAAAATTTTTTGTCTTACTTTCAACCCATTCTCCATTTATGAAATTTCGTAGTTTAATAACTTCAGCCACCTAAACCCCTCCTGTTATTATTTATTTTTTGTAATGTTTTGGTTATATTTTGATACCATATGATTACATAATAATATTAATTTCATACCCAGTCAAGATTTTAGTTAGTTATTTGTTTTGATTTTTGGTTTATTGACCTTTTGAGATCTTTTAAAAAAACCCATAAAAATTCCTAAAACATAAAGAAGGAGACTTGCCCTTATTTAGGTAGTCTCCCATTCGAATTGGTCGCCTTGATTCTAATGAAATATTTATCTTCATAATGCATTTTAATCTATTCTTTTGCCGTCTTAGCTTGTAACAAGAATATTAGGTAACTCGACCTTTCAAAGTTTTTTTGCATGATCAATGGTTATCACCAATTATTTGATTTTCAATTTGTAAAGCTGCAGAAAATAAATGAAGAAATAGCTGATATACCGAAGTAGTCGTCTCATAATAATTTTTATAATAAAAAAGAATATGGGTTAAAATTTCAACGGATGTCTCATAGGTAAAATCATAAAAATCAACAACAGGAAAATATACAGAATTACCGATTGGAATTAAAGTGCCAACAATAAGAGCTCCTTCATAATAGTAGAGATCTTCACTATTTAAAGAGACTTCCACTTCTTTCCTGTTCAATATGTCTTCAAAAATATATTTTTTTTGGTCATACTTATTCCTTATTAAATAAAATTTAGGTACTGCCTTCCCCCACTCATTGAGCCAAGCTGGGATGATGTGTTTTTTTCGGTACTTCGCTTTATTTTCGAAAACATATTGATCAATAAAATTCATCTCCGGGTTCATTGAATTTTGATAAAGGACATACCACCAAAACAGATTTTGCTCTAAAGAAGATTTTTTATTACGATACGTTGGATGAAATGATAAAAACTCATCAATAAATGGTTTTGCTTCAGAAAAATATTGTGACAAAACAAAACTGGTAAAATCCTGATAAATATCAATTAATAACAGTTTTTTTAACGGTTCCGAAATTGGATATTCATGGCGGAATTTTTTCGTGCCCGATACCGTTTGCGCAAATTCAACTACATTTGTATTATGTGTTCTCATTCCTTCAGTCCTCTCATTACAATTTCATTATTGAAGAATACGTTAACAGAACGAAAAATGAAAACTGGGGATACGAGAAAGGAAAATTGAGAGGGGTTTTGTTTATATTTTACATTTTTTCTGAATATTGGTCAAGAAACTATTATGTCGGCAAAATCGTATAAATCATTGCGGCAACATTTGAAACATTACATCTATATATTTTCAAAAAATTTAGCATATTTTTAAAATCTCCCCTCGACTCTTTTCAAAAAGACAGTTCCCTTTGTCTTTTAGGAACAGTTGAGACCACTGAATAAGTGCAAAATAATTTCTCTTGCCAATATGTCTAGACTTACCATATATTGTGTTTTTGAACTTATTTCAAGTAGTTTTTCAGTACCCCGGAACAGTTATTTTTGCAATAAAATATATATTCTTGGCCCGTACCATTCTAAATTTGATTCCTAAAAACACAAACCATTCATGAAATATTTTTCACAAAAAATACCTTTCTTATCAATGATAAAGGTGCTACGATATATGAGGACTAAAAATCATCTTTTTAAAATGAGGTTTAATTTGAATGGAAACGACAATTACAAAGAAAAGCAACAATATAAGTACATTAGTTGACTTATTTTGTCTTGTTCTTGGAGCAATGATAACTGCTTTTGCTCTAAATATGTTTACTATACCGGCTGGGTTATTATCCGGTGGGATAACTGGTTTTTCTCAATTAGTCAATCATTTTATTCCTATTAGTGTCGGTGTTTATTATTTTCTTTTAAATATACCATTACTAATCTTAGGATATATTTATCTAGGCAAAAGATTTAGCTTCTATACGATATTAGCAACAAGTTTAGTTTCGTTTTTCTTATTAATCGTCCCGATAAAACATATTTGGACGGATGATCCTTTGCTATCTGCTATTTTCGGTGGAGTTTTAAATGCGATCGGGTGCGGTCTTGTTCTCCGCCGGGGCGGTTCAGAAGGCGGTTTTGATATATTATCACGAGTGATTGCAAAATATCACAATATTACGGTCGGAAAGTCCAACTTAATTATTAATACGATTATTGTTATTTTATCCGGCTTTATTTATAATAGTGAAATCGCTTTGTACACCATTATATCATTTTATTCATCTATGAAAACTTATAATATTATCTTGAATCACGTTGATCGCATCTCATTATTGATTATTACGGATAAAGGGAAAGAAGTGAACAAAGTAATTACAAGAGATCTTCATCGTGGGACGACGATGTGGAATGCAACTGGTGGCTATACCCGAAAGGAAAAGACGGTGTTATATTGTGTTATTATGAAAGGTGAAATGCATCAATTAAAACAAATTGTGAAAGCAGCAGATCCAGAATCATTTGTTACTATTATTTCAACTCAAAACGTACTAGGACGGTTTCATCAGATTTGGTAAAGAAACCTTGGCGTTTGTTAAACTTCTAAACAAGAAAGATTATTTCACCGAAAAATGAAAAACGTCCTGCAATAAGCGATTTCGCACATTACTGGACGCTTTCCATTTTAACGTACAAAATAACTCTCTTAGCATAGATGGAAAATATAGAGTAAGCCGGGAAAAATGCTAAGATCAAAAATATCAAGACATTGTTTATCTAACAAGACAGATCCGCTCATTCGTCAATCTTTTCCTCAAATGTTTAAAGAAAAAAACTTCACCGTATCACCTTTTTAAACAGTGCCAATCAAATTTCAAAATTTTATATCCACTACATATGATAAGTACAATGCTTGCTAAAATTTTTCCAAAAACCATTCTTTGGTGCAAACCATCGTCAAAATATGGATAAAATAGTAATATAAAATTTTTGTTAACGAGATTAAGAAGAATATACTTGTATTCACTTCAAATAAGGGGGAGCTTTCATTTATAAAAATAAAGCCCCCTATTTGTTATTACCATTTTAAACTAGCACGAAATTCGCCTATCAATGTATAACTCACTGTTAAGATTGAGATAAAATCAATGCTCGGAAACGAGATTTTTTTACCATAAAGGAAAGCAAAATTGCCCCACCGCCTTGCATAATCGTTTTTACGATCACCTGACCAATAATCGCTGCCGGCACTGCTTCCCAAGGAATAAACCCAGCACCAAGAGGACTTAAACCTATTATGATAAAAACAACGGAATCAAAAAATCCACCGACAAGCCCACTGTATAACACCCGCCAACTCATCGGTAATTTTAAGCGCGAATAAATTTCGGTATCCGTCGACTCGGCGATAAGAAATGATAAAGCTGAAGCCATCACAATCCATAAGGTGTCACCTAAGAGATAAGATGAAACAGCAGACAATATCAGGGCAATAAGTATTAACAGATACGTTTTTCCCTTGCCATATTTATTTTGAACTAAGTCACGGAAAATAAATGTAGCTCCGATTAAAAAAGTACCCCACGGAATATGAAACATTCCTATTTGAACCGGTTGAAATCTGGCTGTAATAACATTCGCCAACACAATAAACATTAAATACAAAATGACTCTCATTAACATCATAACTCCTCATTATTTACTGGTAATCTTTCATAAACTGGCTAAATAAAAAACTACAACGCATGAAAGCGAGAATTTCTCAGGAATTTCGCTGATGACTTGCAACCTTTCTAGGCCAACGAATTTCTATGGTATGTAAGTTCGTAAAATCCGGTTTTAGGAATAATCAGTTGTGATTTCCACAACAACTTTCTTTTTAAATAGCCGTTGAAACATTCGCCTTCATCTGCATATATTTTTCATAACCTTGACGACGTAATTGACAAGCCGGACATTTTCCACAACCATCACCAATTATTCCCTCATAACAAGTTAATGTTCTCTCCTTAATTAATTTAAGAACATTTAAATCATCAGCCATTTTCCAAGTGGCAGCTTTATCCAACCACATTAATGGTGTGTGGATGACAAATTCTTGCCCCATGGCCAAATTAATGGTTACATTCAACGACTTCACAAACACATCGCGGCAATCCGGGTAACCGCTAAAATCCGTTTCACAAACACCGGTGACTAAATGTTTCGCACCGATTTGCTGAGCCAAAATTGCAGCCATTGACAGGAAAATCAAATTTCTACCGGGAACAAAAGACGATGGCAACTCCCCACTCTTTCCGGCTTTTACGTCGATGTCCATTCTCGTTAAAGCACTCGGAGACAGCTGATTTAATAAGTTCATATCGAGAATATGGTGCTTAACCTTTAATTCTTCGGCAATAGATTTGGCACACTCGATTTCTTTTTTATGACGCTGATTATAATCAAAGGTTACCGCTTCTACATTTTGAAACGTATTGAGAGCCCAAAATAGACAGGTGGTGCTATCTTGCCCCCCACTAAATACAACAACAGCTTTTTCATCTTTTAGCATCGCTGACACATCCATTTATTAAATAGTTTTTAAAAGATCTCAAACCTATATTTATCAAAAAATCGTCTCATATATCCGAACCCTTCTCATAACTACCGATTATCCACTTTTTCCGGATATAAATCATGATTCATCAACCGGTAATTTGCCATTTCTTCATATTTCGTACCCGGACGACCATAATTGCAATACGGGTCAATTGAAATACCACCCCTTGGCGTAAATTTTCCCCAAACCTCAATATATTTCGGGTCAAGCAACTGAATTAGATCATCCATAATTATGTTGACACAGTCTTCGTGAAAATCACCATGATTGCGAAAACTGAATAAATATAGTTTTAAAGATTTACTCTCGACTAATTTCTCATCAGGGATATAAGAAATATAAATCGTCGCAAAGTCCGGTTGGTTTGTAATTGGACATAAGCTGGTAAATTCCGGACAATTGAATTTTACAAAATAATCACGACCGGCGTGTTTATTTTGAACTGCCTCCAAAACTTCCGGCGCATAATCAAAAATATATTTTGCTTCCTTTTTTCCAAGTGATTTTACTTCATCTTTTTTTCTTCCCATAATAAAACCTCCTGTATGATCCGTGCTTACAGGAGGGTAATAGCTTTCAAAAACTAAAAAAACCATGCCTTATGGACAGACATGGTATCCATAGTTTTTTATAGAGGGTTTAAGCTATGAACCTCTCCCGTTCGACACGGGTATTCAATTTCATTCTCTTTTATCTTATCGTTCATTTCAATGAGCGTCAATTGTTTTGGAAAAAAACTTTTCAATTTCTTCGACAGAAATTTGTTTCAAACACTAAATGAACATTCAGTTAATTCCCTATTTATTTATAAAAGAAGGCCACTGACTTTGTTTATCAGAGTCGAATAGACAGTTGGCAGATTTATGGGACTATAGGGTAAAAAATCGAGCAATATGCTTTGGAGATTTTTGACGAATTCTGTTATTTCCACGGTAATTCCAATATTTCCAATGATGAAAAATATGTAACCATTACAAATATACAGGAATGGAATCAATTAAACCCTTCTACCATTTATGTCAGGCAAATGTATCCATCTTTCCCCACTGGTAAATTAAATATATTTCGGTTACAATTATCTAATGATATCAATTGGGTAGAAAGAGGGTTACGAATGAATAAGCAATCCATTTACGGATTAACCATAGAGGAATTGACAGAATGGATGTTAGAACACGGTCAAAAGAAATTCCGGGCCCAACAAGTTTGGGATTGGGTGTATCAAAAAAGAATAACTTCTTTTCATGAGATGAAAAATATAAATAAAGAATGTATTGAACTTCTTGAAGCAAATTTTGAAATCAGTACGTTAAATGTTCAAATCAAACAAGTTTCTCAAGACGGAACGGTAAAATTTTTATTACAATTAAAAGACGGTAATTTAATTGAAACAGTTTTGATGAGACAACATTACGGACTATCTGTTTGTGTGACCACACAAGTCGGCTGCAACATCGGCTGTTCCTTCTGTGCCAGCGGGCTTTTACGGAAAAATCGTGATTTGACTTCCGGTGAAATTGTTGAGCAAATAATGCATGTTCAGCGCTTCTTGGATGAAACGGGTGAGCGCGTTAGTCATGTTGTTGTCATGGGCATTGGTGAACCGTTCGACAACTTCAATAACCTTGTTCGTTTCTTAAAAATTATCAACCATCCGAAAGCATTTGCGATCGGCGCCCGCCATATTACGGTTTCAACGAGTGGCATTGTACCAAAAATTTATGAATTTGCCGATCTTGATTTGCAAGTGAATTTAGCCATATCGTTACATGCACCAAATAACGAGTTGCGTTCCCAAATTATGAAAATCAATCGGGCTTATCCGCTTGAAAAATTATTCCCGGCCATTAATTATTATTTAGAAAAAACAAATCGCCGTATCACCTTTGAATATATTTTATTGGATGATGTTAATGATCATGTGGAAGAAGCTAAACAATTGGCTGAACTGCTAAAAGATATTCGCCATCTTGCTTACGTCAACTTGATACCTTATAACCCGGTCAATGAACATATTCAATATAAAAGAAGTTCTAAAGAATCGATCTTGCGGTTTTACGATACATTGAAGAAAAACGGTATCAACTGCGTCGTCCGCCAAGAACATGGAACAGATATCGACGCTGCCTGTGGACAGTTACGAAGCAAACAATTAAAGAAAACTCGGCGACTGCCGAGCCTTTAGACGAAGGCAGAGCCGTAGTTGCACTTATACTTAATTCTTAAAATTTCCAACTACGTCGAATTCGCTTCTTTGCTGGAAATTTATACATTCTTAACGTATAAAAGAAGCGAACTAAGTAGAAACATTCGGGAAGCCTTAAGAATTACACAAGATGTAAATGAAAATCGAATTTTTACCAAGTGTCTTAAACGAATATAGAAAGGATAACCCAAATACTGGGTTATCCTTGTTTAATTTCTTCATAAATCATCTTTTTCCATTGTAAAAATTCGTTTGTGTATAGTAATTGTTCTGCACGCGGACGTTCGAAGGGGATTTGCCAAACTTTTTTGATTTGGGCCGGTTTTGCCGACAAGATGATGAGTCGATCCGATAAAAACAAAGCTTCCTCGATATTATGAGTGACAAATAGAATTGTCTTTGAATATTCTTGCCATATTGATAATAACCATTTTTGCATATCAAACCGGGTAAATTCGTCCAAGGCAGAAAACGGTTCATCTAAACAAATCAAAGTTTGCGGACTTAGCAAACTGCGGATAAAGGAAACTCGTTGTTTCATACCACCTGACAATTGATGAGGGAGACGTTTCTCATATCCTTTCAATCCTGCCCTCTCTAGCATTTCCATCGCCTTTGCCGGATCTCTCCTACCTGCAATCTCTTGACCAAGCATAACATTGTCAAGAACGGTCCGCCACGGCATTAGGGCGGCGGATTGCGGCATATAACTGATATAGCCGCATTTACCGGTAATCCTTTCTCCGTTGATATAAATCTCTCCTGCATCCTGCCTTGTGATCCCACCAATTACCTTGAACAATGTACTTTTTCCACTGCCTGAAGGTCCTAAAATCGATATAAATTCCCCTTCATGAGCAAAAAAAGATATATCACGTAAAACTGGATCATTGTCAAATGACTTATATATATGATCAACAACCAATTCACTCATTTGATCAACCTTCTCCGGATCCCACTTGATGACCAACTTTTCAAGAAATTTAATGAAGACAAACAATAGCAGACTATATGTAACAACAAAGAAAATAGCAACAAAGACGCGGTCGGTCCGGAACGATGATGATGCCAATGTCATATAAACGCCAATACCTTTTTCTGCCCCAAGCCATTCCGATATGACGGCACCCATCACACTATACGTCGCAGAAATTTTTAATCCCGAAAACAAGGCGGGGAGTGCTTGTGGCCATTCTAATTTCCAAAACAATTGCTTTCTCGTTGCCCCGGCCATTTTCATATAGTTCCATAATTCTCGATTCGTATGTTGAAACCCGTCAAGTAAAGAGACAGTAATCGGGAAAAAACAGACAAGCGTGATAACAATCATTTTCGGTAACATCCCAAAGCCAAACCAAATAACAAGTAGAGGTGCCAGTACAATAACGGGGATATTTTGCGAGATTATCAGCAATGGATAAAACGCTTGGCGTAAAAAAGGAACTATATGCAAACCGATACCGATAATGATACCAATCAAACAGCCGACCATTAATCCGGTAAGTGCCAATGATAACGTAGGTAAAAGGTGTTCGGCATACACATGGTACCCATCAACCATCTCCTTCACAATTTGTGAAGGAGATGGCAACAACCAACTTGGTACATGGAAGATGCGAACACTTATCTCCCAAACAGCAAATAAAAGGATAATAACGAAAAGTGCTCCCCATCCTTTTTGCCAAATTTTTTTCATCACCGGTATTTTTCAGTCAACTGGTCCATTGACACACCATCAGGATTATAGAACACTTTTATTTGCGATATAACACTTGGGCAATCCAAATCTATCATCTTCTCATTCATTTTTTCAACAATCATTAAAAGCTCTGTCAAATCCCCTTCCATCGTAGTCTCAAGCGGATGAACTTGATATTTTACACCTGACGAGGCAATGACTTTAATGGCCTCGTCAATATAAGGGATGGTATCCTCACCATTTTTTGTTTTTGGAATGATTTGAATGCTTACTAATGCATTAGCCATTTGATTTCTCCTCCATTTCTTGTCAATTATGATTCTGGTAAAAATTCGTTTGTAAACGCACTTTTACTATCTAACTGTTTTTCTAGTAAATCATTTTCATACATCCATTGTGCATAGTTTTCCCATACTTCCAATTTTTGTTCTCCCCATCGTGGTGCGTCATCTTTGTATTTTGATGCGAGCCATTTTTGGGAAGCTCGGACGAGATCCGGGTCAAGTTCAGGCTCAGCAGCAATTAATATATTTGCCGCTTCTTCCGGATTTGCGATCGCAAACTCATACCCTTTTGTCACAGCCCGTAAAAATTTCCTGATAGTCTCTGGCTTGTCCTTAATCATCGTCTCATTTGTGGAGATAACAGGCGTATAATAATCTAGTTTGTCACTATAGTCAGTTAACCATACAATATTAATCGGAGTGTTACGTAATTCAGCCTCCACGCCAGTCCACCCATAATAGATCCAAGTAAAATCAATATTTTGTTTTGTAGCTGTGAAAAAGTCGGTATCGCCAATATTGATAATATTTACTTTTTCGACATCCGCATGATCCTGTTTCATTATCGATTGAATAACCGCCTTTTCAAGTGGTGCGCCCCACCCGCCATAAGCTTTCCCTTCAAAGTCCTTCGGGGATTTTATATTCTTGTCTTGTAATGAAGCGAATCCGGATGTGTTATGTTGGATAATCGCTGCAACAGAGACAATTGGTACGCCTTGGATGCGAGCCTCGGTAATCCCTTCTTGGTAACTGATACCAAACTCGGCTTTTCCAGAAGCCACAAGATTGTCAGCCCCCGCATCACCGGGCATGATGATATCGACATCCAATCCTTCTTTCTCAAAATACCCTTTTTTCTGTGCCACGTATAAACCGGTATGGTTCGTATTCGGTGTCCAATCCAACACAATTTTTACCTTTTCAAGTTTATTTTGTTGATTTTCCGAAGTTTTGGAGCCGGAATTTGTTGTTTCTCCTTGGCATCCTACTAAAAGTATGGCGAAAGCGATAAGGTAAAATAGTTTTTTCATGTGCATTCTCCTTTCTTCGTTACGATTTGAAAACAAGTTTGATGAGGGGAAAGGATAAAGAAAACTCGGGCGTCCAAGCCTTTAGGTAACCAAAGAGCCGTCGTTCAGTGAAAAAACATTTTCGCATGCGAGGTAATGCTACCGAAGTCTCTCTCGTTTACCGAAAAAATATAAAATTTTTTCGGCAGCAATGTACTCCTGTGAAGCTTTCCTTGTGGACTTATGCGTTAGAAAAATAGAAATTGAAAATTTATACTTACCTATTAGCTAAAAAAAACCCTAGGAATCATCCTAGGGCACATACTTTATGGAAAAATATTTTATTCACATCACAAAAAAGTATGTTCCCTACGCTGGTATTAACCAGATCAGGTTCAAGGGTCAGCATCTTACGGACGCACTCTCAACCGGCAACACCGGTTCCCCTACAAACTTATTTTCATATTCAGTTTTCACTTATTTATACTATTACATATTTTTCCATTCATTTCAAGCCTAACTTTTTTCATTAAAAATTTTTAAAGAATAACCGCAATACATCCGCACCGCCAATAAATGTGCCGATGGAGCTGCCAATATTGGATAAAATAATGATCAATAAAATTCGTGTTACTTTATTGTTCCAAAACCCTTTTACTGATGAAATATCATTTGACAGGTTTTCAAAATCACCTACAGTCGGTTTTCGTACAAACGCTTGTACCAATCCTGCAAACCATCCGGAAGCAAGCAACGGATTTAAAGCGGTAATGGGAGCTGCCACAAAAGCAGTTAAAATGGTTAGCGGATGACCAAATGCCAACGCCGCTCCAAGTGCTGACAAAGAGCCGTGCCATAAAATCCAACTCCATGTTTGTTGCATCCCTGCATCCGGGTTCGCGAAAAATGTATAAACGATAATGGCAATAATAAGAACGGGGATCGACCAGCCGATAATTTTTGGTTTTTTCGACTTTGGCGGTGTTTTTGTTAATTCAGTTAAATCATGCGTTTTTTCTATTTCTCTTGAAACACCGGGAACATGAGCTGCACCTAATACAGCTACGACCTTTTCACCGGGTGCCGTTCTTATTTTCTCCGCCAAATATTGATCCCGTTCATCAATCAACGGTTTTTTCAATTGCGGTAAATTTTCAGTAAACTCATTAAGCATGGCATCAATGCTGTCTTTTGTTTTTAATTGTTCCAAATCTTCTTCCGTTATTTTTTCATCGGTAAAAATACCGGCTATAACTTGGGTGAGAAGCATCATTTTTTCTTTAAAATTCATGCTGTGCCAAATGCGGGAAAAGGTAGTTTGAATATTTCGATCAGCTAGAATAAGTTTTGCACCAACCGTTTTAGCCGATTCAATTCCTTGAATCATCTCTTGACCGGGTTTAATCCCCATTTGATCAGCCATTCTTTTCTGAAAAGATGAAAGTGCCAAATTGATAAATACCATCCCTGCCCTTTTCTCTTTAATAATTTTAAAAATATCCGTATCTTTCCACTTGTTTCCTTCCGTAATAGATTGATATCGTCCTTGATCCAACTCAATGCAAACTGAATCCGGCTGTTCTGTTTCAATAATTTCCTTCACTTGCTCGGCACTGTTTTTTGATACGTGAGCAGTTCCGATCAAAATATATTCTTTATCATTCAAAAAAATTCTAGTAATGTTTTCTTCGTTCATAGTGACCTTCCCTTAAACTTTTGATTCCCGGAAAAATCTGTGTTCTTTTATAACTCACAAGTTTTCCAGCTATGTGAATCGCAATCGCCCTTATCTTTTCATGCATATTGTTATTCTACCTGAACCGAAAAATGTAGTAAAGCAATCGGAGGATAAAAAATTTTTAAAGGTGGAACTTTTGACGGTATATGTTTAGAAGAAATTCGGATGATGAGTTTTTTTTCATTCATTGTTATGCTGCTCCGTTAATTAACTATGCAACAAGCAGTAATCCAAAATCGATAAAATATTTCAAATACCAAAGCAAGACGAATGCCTTTACCAAATGATCGGCAAAGAAATATAAATAAAGTATCATCATCAGTTTCTGACATTTTGAAAGGAGGGAGAACCATGTTTCCATATAACCAGGGACCACTAGGACCACGGCGGCCAAGAAATCCTTTTTTCCCTGTTCAACATGTTAATAAACCTTCTTCTCAGATATTTTTTGATTACTTTAAAACAAATGATGGTCACTGGGATTTTGATAAAATTTCCCAATCCATCGGGCAAGTGAATAAAATAGTCAAACAAGCTGATCCATTAGTTAAACAGATGGCATCCATTGTAAAAAAAGTTCGACCGAAATGATATACTTTTCAAATAATTTAAATTTAAGGTCTGTTCTGTTGTGAAGAACAGATCTTTTATTATCCTTCTCTTTTCCATTAAACATTTCTTATAGGTAATTGCCCAATTTTATGAATCAGGGACAGATGACTAGTCAATTTGTAGGTTAATACATATACTGCTAACAAATAAACATGGAGGTGTTTATTGATGAGTGCTCCAACAGCAGGAGGATATGGTGCAGGATTTGCCTTGATTGTTGTGTTGTTTATCCTATTAATCATCGTTGGTTCAGCGTACATTTGGTAAGTAAAATAAAGGACAATTGTTGATTATTCATTGTCCTTTATTTCCTAAAAAGGGTGACTAGTGTTTATTGTTATAGGAATGGACTCGTCACGAATGATGGTTAGCACAATACCAAGTAATGAATATTTTATTAAATGAATGGAGGGTTTTCAATGGGCTTTTACGGATGCCATGGATACGGCTACGGTGGCTTCGGCCATGGATATGGCTACGGTTTTGGTGGTGGAAGATGGTTCGCCCTGATCGTAGTTCTATTTATCCTGTTGATTATTGTAGGTGCTGCTTGGCTATAAGTTGATAACAAAATTTAGCGAAAAAACGGTGCTGAGAAACTAAGCTCACACCGTTTTTCATTATGGCTTTTTTATCCATTTGCTAGAAATTTTAACGTATGGTATTATGTACAAACTTATATTCTATAAAATAGTGAAGTGAGAATAGTTCAGTGTCCGAGCCTTTTGCCAAACAAGCTTGAATAAAAAGATTGAAAGGAGGGATAAAAATTGCGGCTGATTTTAATAATTGCTGCACTTCTATTATTATTTTCTTTCACTAATAATGCCGACCAAGAAAAGAATTCGTTTATTGACCAACTTAAAACAGGAATATCAGAAATAACGGATCACATTGACTTGTCGAAAATAAAAGAAGACATAAATGAAATTATATACGGGATTACCGATTCAATAAAAGAAATGACCAATGATGATCCCAGAAGCAATGATAAAGCCGAAAAGATCACATTAAATGCACCAGATCAGCAAACCTTTTCGATAGCAAATATTGAATTGGGTTTATCGAAACAAGATGTAATAAAAATGTACGGACAACCAAAGAGAATTAGTTTAAATGAATATCAAACAAACTGGCATACTTATCATGAAAACTATCAAAACTTTTTCATGGTTGCCTATAATAAAGAAGGGAAAGTTGCCGGATTATTTACGAATCAAAACTTAATAGCTTCAACAATCGGTATTGGCATTGGCTCCGGTAAAGAAGAAGTTTTAACGAAAATCGGAGAAAAACCGCTTACTAGCATTCAAAAAGGGGTAGTTCGTTACAATCTTCCTGAAGATCGCGAATACGATATTTTTCACAAGGGTAACAGTTACATAACTATCTTTTATGATATACATGAAAATAATACTGTTACCGCTATCCAAATTATTAGTGAATCACTTGAAAATAAACGGACTGACATGTATACCGATGGAAGCAAAGCTTTAAAGGAAGGATTTGAATATCAACTATTTGATTTAACGAATGCGGAACGAGTTAAGCATCATCTAAGCCCTTTAACATGGGATGAACGAGTTCGTATCACTGCCAGGAAGCATAGCGATGATATGGCAGCTAATGCTTATTTCAGCCATACAAATCTCAAAGGACAAGATCCATTCGATCGGATGGCAGCGGACAAGATTTCTTTTATTCTTGCTGGAGAAAACTTGGCATATGGCCAATTTAGCAGTATCTTTGCCCATGAAGGATTATTGAATTCGCTCGGTCACCGAAAAAATATTTTCGAAAAGGATTTTGAATATGCAGGCATGGGAGTTGCTTTCAATGCTAATGCCGTGCCTTATTATACGGAAAACTTTTATGCCAAATAATATTCAAAGTGATAAAAAATGTCTACAATTCGTCCTTTTTGACTTTTGTAGACATGACTATTTTCTTCATATTTTCACCTTCCCTTTCAATGACGCTTACGGGGTTGGTCGACGGGTTCGGGATATTGAATATCCCTACCATAAAGGATTCACCCCGGGATTTGATGATCAAACCACTAATTGGTTCCCCCGTACAAATTTTTGTTTAAGCGACTTAACAATTAGAACAGAGTTATAATACTCCCATCCTAATATGTTGTAAATAGGTTTGTGAAATAATCTATTTATGAAATACCTATGATAGTTTTATTGATTAATTTATTCCCTAATGATTGATTCTATTTTGACGCTATAAAGCATGCATCATTTTTTCTGCCTCATTCCATGGAACACTGTAACTTTGGCCTTTGGAACAAAAAATGGACGATGATGTATATTCAGGATCAGCATCTTTATGATAATTCATTCGTTCAATCACTTCTTGTTGGTTATGGCATAAATCATAACCAGCAAAGCGTAATGTAATGCTACCTTTTCCATGGGTAAAAGTTGCAAGCTCGATACTATAATCCATGAATGTGGCAACTGGAACTACACCCGTCAAAATTGTTCTATCCCCTTCTGTCACAGGAGGTTCAAAACGGCCATGTGCAGCTTGAATGTCAGTTAAAACACGTCCCATCAAATGCGTCTCTACTTTTATTTTAAATCGATAATAGGGCTCCAATAAAATATTTTTTGCTTTTTCCAATCCCTGTCGAAGCGCCCGATAAGTAGCTTCACGCATGTCACCACCTTCTGTATGTTTGACATGGTCCCGTCCAGTCAAAAGTGTGACTTTTACATCAGTTAATGGTGATCCTGTCAGCAGTCCGTGATGTTCACGTTCCAAAATATGTTGTCCAACCAAATTTTGCAAGCCGACGGGCAAATGGTCGGTGTGGCACTTACTTTCAAAAACAACCCCACTATTTCTCTCACCCGGTTCCAATTTTAAATGTACCTCAGCATAATGACGTAAAGGTTCGAAATGTCCATAACCAATGACAACAGATTCTATTGTTTCTTTATATAGAATTTCTGGTGTAGCAAATGTTACTTTTATTTGAAAACGATCAAACACAATCTTTTCCAATACTTCCAATTGTACTTTTCCCATTACGTGAAGGTGGATTTCTTGTGTTTTTTCTTGCCAAATGACATGAAGAGAAGGGTCCTCTGCATCAAGTATTTTAAAATACTTTAATGCTTCCTTGGCTTGGATGCCTTGATCGAAAACGACTTTTGAACGAAGCGTTGGAATCAACTCAAAAATTACTTTTTCATCACAATTCCCTACACCATCCCCAATGGAGGCATTGGAGAGACCTGTTATAGCAAAAAGTTCACCGGCCTTGACTTTTCCGACTGTTTTATAATTTTTGCCATTATAAACACGAATTTGGGTAATTTTCTCCGATAAGTCACCGTATTTGAGTTCATCGCGGACATGTAAAACACCACTTAACGCTTTTATAAATGTAACACGATTTCCCGCCTCATCATAACGAACCTTATATACCCTTCCTGAAAATGGATGATCATCTCGATAAGCCGTAACCGTCAACAAATCAAATTTTTGCAAAAAACTTTCGATCCCAATATCTTGCAAAGCAGACCCATTTGCAACAGGAAAAACGATAGCCTTAGAAACCATTGCTTGCAATTGATCCATCCATAAATGACTGTCATAACCATTTGCTAAGTAAAAATCGAAAAGCCCTTCATCCCGTTCAGCAATAAATTCAATCAATTCCTCTGACATCGTCCCATTTGCCGACATACTCGATAAATCAAAAATATCTGAAATAAAATTTATCCTGATATCATTCATCACTCGATTGACGTCCGCACCTACTCTGTCGACTTTATTAATAAAAAAGAATGTAGGAACTTGATATTTTCGTAATAAATTCCATACCGTTTCTGTATGTCCTTCTATCCCTTCAACCGCACTGATGATAATAATGGCAAAATCCATTACCTGGATAGCACGCTCCATTTCCGGGGAAAAATCGATATGCCCCGGTGTATCAATTAAATAATAAGTTGAACCATTATATTGAAACATACCTTGGTTTAAAGAACCTTTTGATTCATTTGAAACGCTTGCCGACCGTATTGCGGAAGTATTAGAATGCCCGATAACGATAGAAGATGCCAACCACCAATTAATATCCTACAGCAAACATAACGAAAAACCATTTACTCTATCACCAATCAAAACGTAAAGATAATACCGATAATCGTAAATATTTCTTTTGGAAATTATTAATGGGTGAGATGAAATAAACGTCGCACGAAAAAAAATGCGTTTAGCATTTTTCAAGAAAAGCAGCTACTTGGGCAAACTTCATGTGTAATCTTCCATGATTTCCTTCATGAAGCCCTGCGACAAACTGAACATCCGCTTCCTCGAATAGGCTTTGGCGCAGGAGCGCATTAAAGGGGAGCCAGTTTCTCAGTCGCTAGGCGGGCGCGACTCGCGCTTTTCTTATCCTATTAAAAGAGGCACTTTTTGAAAAAAGTGCCTCTAAATTCTTTTAAAAAGAATACCAAGTGTATTGGGGCCACAATGACTGGAAATCGTGCAAGATGCCTTCGTAATGATAATTTCCTCAAAATTTTGGTACTGTTTAATTAGTTCATGTACTCGCTTAATGATTTCCTCAGAACATCCGGAATGGGTGATAAAAATACGGTCTAGGACAATGTCGTTTCGGTCTTTTAAACGGTCAACCACGTATTTTTCTATTGATTTTTCAAAGCGTCCACGATATTTTTTCCCCACGTCCATCTTCCCGTCAATAACTTCAATACATGGTTTAATATTTAATAAGTTTGCACTAAAAGCTGTAATAGTGGAACATCTGCCACCCATTTTCAAATAATCTAGCGTGTCGATGACAAAACTAGCTTCCACTTTGGGAACAAGTTCTGTTAACTTGCTTACAATATTTTTAACATCCATTCCTTGTTCTACTAATTGAACAGCTTCCATAACGATGTGACCAGTCCCGGTTGATAAATTATCAGAATTTATCACATGTACATGACGAAACTCTTGAGAAGCCAAGTATGCATTTTGATAAGAACTGGAAAAGTCCCCACCCAAGCTAATATGAATAACAGCATCATAGGATTCATATTTTGAGAATATATCTAAATAATTTTGTACTGAGGCAGCTGACGTTTTAGGTAGTTTTCCTGTTCGTTCTGCATAGGAATATATATCATCAGGAGCAATATCGATTCCGTCCCGATAGGTTTTATCTTCTAAAATAATATAGAGAGGAATCGTGTCAATATCATTTTGAATAAGATATTCATCGGGAAGATCGGCCGTACGGTCACATGTTATTTTAATTTTTTTCATACAGCTTTCTTTCCTTTCAATTTGTTGTATATAAACTTAAATAGTTTTCAAAATCATCACAAAAATAGGAAATAAACTATTCAATCTTTCTACTAGTCTTATTATTCCTAGAAAAGCATTCTAAAAAAGAATAACACTTCGTAATTTTAACATAATTCCCTTTTAGATGAAAAATATTGGCAATACGAAGGAAATATTACAGGTCGATTTCTAACAAAATCGGACAATGGTCACTTCCTAATACATGTGAATGAATGTCGGCATTTACAATTTTTTCTTTTATACTTTCTGAAACAATAAAATAATCAATACGCCATCCGATATTTCTATCCCGTACTTTGTTCATATAGCTCCACCAAGTATAACGGTCGACCGCATCCGGATGTAAATAACGAAATGTATCAATAAATCCAGATGCCAGTAAACTCGTCATTTTTTCTCGCTCTTCATTCGTGAATCCGGAATTACCGATATTGGACTTAGCGTTTTTCAAATCAATCTCCTGATGGGCAACATTTAAATCACCACAGTACACCACAGGCTTCTTTTCATTTAATGCCAATAGATATTTCTTCAGCTTATCTTCCCATTCTAAGCGAAACTTCAATCTTGCCAAATCTCGCTGTGAATTTGGCGTATATACATTCACTAAGTAAAAATTCTCATACTCCAGGGTAATGATTCTTCCTTCTCGCTCACTTTCTTCCGGAGAAAAACCATATGAAACCGTCAATGGTTCATATTTTGTAAACACAGCTGTTCCGGAGTACCCTTTCTTTTCGGCGTAGTTCCAATATTGTAAGTATCCCGGTAAATCAACGTCAATCTGGCCCTCTTGTAATTTAGTTTCTTGTATACAAAAAATATCTGCATCTATGTCATGAAAATATTCCAAAAAGCCTTTTTTCACACAAGCTCTTAGGCCATTGACATTCCAACTTACTAGTTTCATAAACAAACTCCATTCTATTAAATCTTGACCTAATATTTTATTATTCTATCATACATATGGGTGGATTTGTATGTCAGGTGCACGAAATCATAAATTTTCTTAATTTCTTCTGTATTATTTTGGCGCAAAAACATTATTTTTTTACCTGCTATTAAATTTTGTAAAAAAATGTCGATAAAAAGTGAGATAGTATATTAGCCTGAAATCAAATATAAAGTACATGTCTGAATATGAAATGACTTTTTATCAATTTGATAATTAGGGCAAAAATGATGGTAGATAGGTGATTTAAATGGATAAAACTTCATTACTTGGTATTATTTTTGGAATTGTTGCAGTCGGTGTCGGGATGGTTTTAAAAGGTGTCGATATTGTTGCTTTAAACAATCCAGCCGCATTTTTAATAATTTTGTTAGGTACAATAGCATCTGTTACAATCGCTTTTCCAATGAGTGAATTAAAAAATATTCCAAAGTTATTTAAAATACTTTTTACTGAACAAAAGAGTATAAAGATGACCGAAGCAATTAAGTTGTTTTCGGAATGGTCACAAATCGCACGGAAGGAAGGAATACTTGTTTTAGAAAAAAAACTGGAAGAAATTGATGACCCGTTTTTAAAAAATGGAATGGGTATGGCTATTGACGGGAAGACCCCCGATTATATTCGTGATGTTTTGTTGGAAGAAATTGATGCCATGGAAGAACGTCATGCTGTTGGAGCGCAAATCTTTTCCCAAGCAGGAACATACGCACCGACGCTTGGGGTTCTTGGAGCGGTCGTTGGTTTAATTGCCGCTCTCGGCGATATGAGTGATACAGAGAAATTGGGGCATGCCATTAGTGCTGCCTTTATCGCTACTTTACTCGGTATTTTCACCGGGTATATACTCTGGAACCCGTTTGCCAATAAATTACGTCGGAAATCAAAGCTGGAAGTTCGTATGAAACTGTTGATGATTGAAGGGATTCTCTCCATTCTTGAGGGAGAAACACCGAAAGAAATTGAGCAGAAACTTTCATCCTTTTTACCGACTGATGAGCGGCAAATTTTTTTAGAAGACGGGGGATCGAAGAATGAAAAGGCGTAAAAAGGAAAAAAGCGAAAAAGAATTCAACGAAACTTGGTTGTTACCATACTCGGATTTAATGACTTTATTACTTGCCTTATTTATTGTATTATTTGCAAGCAGTGCGATAGATGCACAAAAATTTCAATCCCTGTCAAATGTATTTAATGAAATTTTCTCAGGAGGGACCGGAATTGTTGACTATGAAAGTGTTGAACTAAAGAATGGTAAAGAGCTAGCAAATGAAACGAAGGAAGAAGAACAGACCCAAGTTCCAATAGATGAAAAAAGTACTTTAACTGCTATTCAAAAGCGAGTCAATCAGTACATTTCTGAAAAAGGGATGACCGGTCAGCTGAAAACTTCATTAACGAGTGAGGGGCTCCTTGTTACAATAAAAGACAGTGTTTTATTTGACTCAGGAAGTGCTGATGTGCGTGAAGAAGATATTGCCGTCGCAAAGGAAATCAGCGACTTGCTCGTCATTGACCCGCCACACAACGTCATTATTAGTGGGCATACGGACAATGTTCCAATTCAGAATTCGAGTTTTTCATCAAACTGGGAGCTTAGTGTCATGCGTGCTGTCAATTTTATGAAAATTATCTTAGAAAACGAAAAGCTTAATCCAAGTATGTTTAGTGCGAAAGGATTTGGGGAGTTTCAACCGATTGCTTCCAATGACACCGAGGAAGGAAAGGCAAAAAATCGTCGCGTTGAAGTACTTATCTTACCAAATGGAAAAATCGAGCAAAACTAAAGACTATGATCTTTCCATTTGGTTTTGTGTGATAAACCGGAAAAAGGAAAAGGCGTCCCCTTCAAATAGTGTGCAAACTTGAAACTTCAAGATAAACTTGAATAATAGAAAAACCCCTGATGTATAGGGATTTTTGTTAAAGCATTCTAAACTACATCGGGGATTTCTAGTTTATTTATTTTATAGTTTTAGTGCAAGAACCTTGGCAGTGATGTTATAACCGTGAAAGAGCTATTTGCGCTCTATTTCACAAGAAAAGTCTTTTTTCTAGTTTTTCTTTGTCCTTTTCCCATGATTTTTTTCCTTTCTATTAAAACGTAAGCCCATTCTAGAAATGCATATAAATCTACAGCACCTCTTGTTAAAATTGAAATATCAATCAAAAAAGGAGGTGCTTTTCATATGCCAGAACAAAAATTAACAATTGTTCCCATAACATTACATTCTGATACAAAGAATATTTCGATCACAATAAAATAGACTTGATGCTTTAAATATACTCAAAATATGGGAGACATAATAGGGTAAAGAGATTAACCATAACATTAAACTGTTACAAAACAAATTATCTTGGCTAGAATAATCTATCAAAAGGGATGATGCAGTCTTAGGATTTGTTCAGATTGGTGTTTCTTCTTGAAAATATAAAGAGCTTAGTGTAGAGCACCAAGCACTTTGAGCAAAGTCAATCCTTACTTATTTTTTTGGAACAAATAGATTTACCATAAAATTAAATGACAACAACGCAAGAATTAAAACACTTATACCTAGAGATGTGGATCCCGGTACAAATAAAATCATAAACAGCATAAAAAGTAGCAAGTAAATATTTGCATCATCCAATACATACATAAAGGAGTTCATAAATTTACTTTTCATCACGTACGGTCAACCTCCTTTTATAAAAAAATTTACAAGCAACCAAATTGATTAAATACAAGTATATTTTTTCAATAAATTACGAATTTGTCAACGCTGGATTAGCTCATCTTAGCTTATCATAAAGTTAAGTTGACAGTTTCTTTATATTTTTTGAAGTGATAATCGAAATACTCTTGGAAGTCCTGGAAATTTCGGGCATTTCTCTTGTCCCACGATCTTAATTCACTATCGCTAAAGTGGGGCTTATTGAGTGCCATTGGTTTATAAGTTTTAAACACTTTTTCTTGTCTTTCACTAACATCAAGTCCCCGATGTAGTGTAGAACGCACTAAAGAAAGTGCCTATACATCGGGGGTTTTACTATCGCTCAGGTTGAACTTGCGTTTAAAGATTTTTTGAAATAACAAAAAAACTTCAATGGGTGGAGGAAATCAATATCCTCCACTCATTGTTCACCACTAAATAGAAAAATGTTTATTTTCGACCAAAATCAGCTTTGTTCTCTCCCCAAAGTTTCGTCTCCCATTTAATGATTGGATTTGCATAGGAATGTGTTTGCAACCATTGTTCTCCGCGTTTGATTAAATTCCATACTTGTTCTGTTTCCTTGGTTAACGGTAAATTTGTATTCGCTTTTTTCATTTTTACCCATTTGATGGCAATTTGCGAATCGGAATAAATCGGAATGGACAAATTTTTCTTTTGTAAAAATCCGAGGGCATGGACAATGGCTAGAAATTCACCGATATTATTTGTTCCTACGATTGGACCAAAGTGAAATAATGTTTGACCGGTTTTTAGACAAACGCCTTTATATTCCATTGGACCCGGATTCCCGCTGCATGCCGCATCGACGGCGATACTGTCTTCAATATAATCATGATTCTGTTGAATGTTCGTTTGTATTCTTGCCTTTGCTTTCTTGTCACTTTTTGTGTTTTCCCCGTAGTATGCTTGCCAACCGCTTTGAAAAGCAATTTCTGCCTCTTTTAGTGATGGGAATGATTTGTATTTCGCACCCGGAACTCCTTGAACATTTCGTTTACAGTCATCCCATGAAGTGAAAATACCTGTGTTGGTACCTTTCCAAACGACATAATATTTTTTTGTAGCCATAACTCCCCCAATAAATTTTTTTAAAAACCTCTGTTAAACCAAGTGCTTCAACCTGTGACGAATACAGGGAAACTTCAAATAGTAGTGGTTAACAGAGCCTTTTGAAAATATATTTATCATTTAGTGATGGTGATGTCCGCCTTTTGTCGGATTAGTAATGACAAATCCTTCTTCAGGAACATAAAAGTATTGAATCCAGACACCATCTAACCAATCATTTCTTTTATCCAGTAAAACATCAATATCTTTGTCCGTTTTAACAATTTCATCATGCTCCGTTGGTGTATCAAACGTTAATCCATAATGAACATGATCACCGTGTTCATGAGTCACATAGACACGAACCATTTTCCCTTGTGCTTCTTCGGACTCCAATTGTTTCTTTAGTACTTTTGCCGCATTCCGGTTAATTTTGCATTTCATATGTAGACACTCCTTTATTGATTATGTTTTTGGATATGTGGTATTTATCTAGTTTTACAAGGGAAGCTGCGAATCCAGTACTTCGCTTTCTTCTGTTGCAAGAGATTGAAATGTTCTTTACCTATCCAAATGTACACAGGTACGTGACTATTTAAACATAATGACGAAAAAGATACAATGGTTAATACCCGAAAAGTAACGCTTAACGTTTCGTATTGGTCGTTTAAGAAACATCGTTTATGCAAATCTTTTCGTGAAATCATCCATAATAACTTTTTCGGAACTTATTTTTTCTCTCCATTATCCTGTTCATAAACAATGGATAAGAAATGACGTAAAATATTGGCTGTCAAACCCCAAATCACATAGTCCTTATAGAAATAAAAATATTCAACGATTTCCCGCGTTTTCCACGAATAGTTTTTCCCGCCAGGTATGAGGTGATAAGGGAAGTCTTCACCAAGTTGGACTTGAAAGGTTAGTCGATGTTCTTCCGGTTTCATGTCTCTTAAATATTCGATTGGTACGGTAAAGATTTCCTTCACCTCATCAGGATTTGGTTTTATTTTCTCTATATTATCGATAAAACCTACATAAGGATAAATGATTCTTCCATCCATTGACTGAACAAAAAAGTCTAATGGATAAACACATGAAATCGAATCTTTTTCAATGCCAAGTTCTTCAGCCGTTTCACGAATTGCCGTATCTTGTGGAGTAGAGTCATTTTTTTCAACCCCTCCACCCGGAAAGCAAATTTCTCCAGGCTGTCTTTTCAACTGGAGTGATCGTACTTCAAATAATAGGTGAATTTGTCCATCTATTTGGATAAGTGGGACTAAAATCCCGTACGCTCGGTAATGCTCTTTTCCTAACATTGCTGCATGATGATTTTGAATCTTTGCAAATATTTGTTTTAAATCCATATTTAAAATTTCCCCTTCCTATTTCCTATGTCTCCCCTTCCCACTTTCATAAAGCTAATCCTGAGTATGATTCCTATTTTTATACTTTTGAAAAAAACCGATTGCCATTGTACACCACATGCCGCTGATAAAATAACCAGCGAGAACATCACTCGGGTAATGCACACCCAAATAAATTCGGCTAATACCAATCATGAAAATAAATAATGCGCTAAAAATAAGTAACAGTATGCGAGCAAAACGTGTTGAAATATGACGCCAGAAAAGAAAAGCCAACATCGTATATACAGAAAAAGCTATCATGGCATGTCCGCTTGGAAAACTGTAACCGCCTATTTCTATCAACCGGTGAATATCCGGTCTTACCCGTTCAAAATATTCCTTTAATAACCGGTTGATTACTAGTGTACCGGCAATGACAACCGTAAACAAAACCAGTTCACTGCGATGATGAAAAACAAAGTACATGAATAAAGAAATTATTAGAAAAAGGAGGGTGACGATAGGAAATGAACCGATTTTAGTAAAAAATAACATAATTGAAGTTAACAACGGTGATTCAAACCCTTGAACAAAATGAATAATCGTTAAATCAAATTTTTCAATCTTCCCGGTTTGTACAAACAGTGTCACGAGAGTAAAACTTAAGAGAAAAATAAGCATAATGATACTTAGTCGATATGGATATTTTTTCCCATTCATAAAGAAGCTCCTGCATGTTTTTTCTAAATTACCCTTATCATATCGCAAAAGAAAAAAGGTTGCCAGTCATACAAACCTTTTTGGCAACCTTTTTCCCTATAACAGTATTAGAAATCAATAGTCGGTCTTTTCGCTAAGGAACACAAATCCATGTGGGAAGACCAACATCTTACCCGCCCGTACGAATCGGACATATAAGGTTCGCCCGTCCCCCCCTATCTTCTCCGTTGACTACGATTTGGCAGAGGGTTGTTGGATAAATTGTTTACCCGACATGTTCCATTGCCATGCCTTGTTGAATCTGATACATTTGATAATACTTCCCTTTCTGCTCCATCAATTGTTCGTGATTCCCTTTTTCAACGATCATACCGCGATCAAGAACTAAAATTTGATCAGCGTTTTTAATTGTTGAAAGGCGATGAGCAATGATGAATGTCGTCCGACCTTGTTTTAACACTTCCATTGCTTGTTGAATAATGCTTTCCGTTTCTGTATCGATATTCGAAGTCGCTTCATCCAAAATCAAGATTGCCGGATTGAAAGCAAGAGCACGGGCAAAAGAGATTAATTGGCGCTGCCCGGATGATAGCGTACTCCCTTTTTCGAGGACCGGTTCATCCAAGCCGTGTTCCAATTGATTAAAAACAAAATCGGCACCAACAGCTCGTAATGCGGCTTCTGCGTCGTCCCTCGTAATTTTTGGATCATTCATACTAATATTTGAAAAAATTGTTCCCGTAAATAAAAACGGTTCTTGTAATACAATGGCCATATGCTCACGGATCGTTTGTTTCGGGAAATCGATAATATTTTTTCCATCGATCAAAATCTCCCCACGACTTGGGTCGTAAAATCGAAACAATAAATTCATAATCGAACTTTTCCCGGAACCGGTATGACCGACAAATGCAACTGTTTCACCATGACTCGCTTGGAAATGAATATCCTTTAACACATATTCTTTTTCTTTATAAGCAAAGTACACATGGTTAAATTGGACATTTCCTTGATAGCGAGGTATTTTTTCATCACTTACCGGGGTTCCCTTTTCGTCCAATAAGCGAAAGACGCGTTCGCCTGCCACCAATGAAGCTTCTAAATTACTAAACTGATTAACAATATTATGGATCGGATTGAAGAGCCGGTTAATATAGTCTACATAGGCATACAACACACCAACCGTCAAATTCGTACGGGTGGAAATTGCATCGCCGCCGAAATACCAGATAAATGCAACGAAGACAATGGCTTTTATAGTGCCAACTAAATTCCCTGAAGATAACGAGTTTAATATCAATAGTTTATTTTGATATTGAAAATGAGTTTGATTCAAAGTCTCGAATTCATCTCGGGTCGCATCTTCCCGATTAAATGCTTGGATAATCGGCATTCCTTTAATCGATTCATTAATCATCGCATTGATTTCACTAATTTTCGAACGTATCACATGGTTATACTTTGCCGCATACTTCCTGTAAATCATCATCCAAATGACCATGACAGGGATAATGAGGGTAAAAATAAGAGCAAGTTTTGCATCAAGAATAAACATAGCAATGAAGATTCCAATCATTTGCACAATACCGGTAAAAAAGTTCGACAAAACAGCTACATACAAATCACGAATCGCTTCCGTATCGTTTGTAATTCGAGCGACTATTTTTCCTGCCGGTAAGTTATCAAAATACGAAATTGGCAATGTTTGAATCTTCCGGAATAATTCATTCCGCATTCTTTCAATGATTCGATTCGCCGCTTTTTGTAAAAAGTAATATTGACCATAATTGAATATCCCGGCAATAACAAATAAACTAAAATAAAGGACAATCAGCTTGATAATTGTCGGGATATCAGGTTGGTTTGCCATGATATGATCATCGATAATAATTTTCGCAACAAACGGACTAAGTACTTCTGCTGTTACGGCAATTGTTAACATAAAAAGTGCAGTAAAAATGATCTTTTTAAAGTACATGGCATATTGAAATAAACGTCTGCCAACCATTATATATTCACCTCCCCGGCAATCGATTTTATTTGTTGAAGGTCAAATTGTTCTTTATACCATCCGCCTTTATTTAGTAATGCTCCATGGGTGCCTGCCTCGACGACTTTTCCTTCATCCAGGACGATAATCCAGTGCGCATGTTCTACAGCTGAAAGGCGATGCGTCGTAATAATGGTTGTTTTTCCGGCTCGCTCTTCGCGTAAATTTTGAATAATTTTCGCTTCTGTCTTCCCGTCTACAGCAGAAAGCGCATCATCAAGAATGAGAATTTCCGGGTTTTTAATCAGTGCCCGGGCAATGGATATCCTTTGCTTCTGACCCCCCGACAAGGCGACACCTTTTTCACCGACAAGTGTATTTAACCCTTCAGGCAACATGGTTAAATCTTTGGTAAAATCCGCCAGTTCAATGGCTTTCATCATTTCCTCTTCGGTTGCATGTTGGTTGCCGAATAAAATATTTTCCTTAATTGATCTTGAGAATAAAAAAGTATCTTGCGGAACATAACCGATCCAATTCCGAATATCTTGTTTTTTCTGCAAACGAATAGGAACGCCGGATAATAGCAACTTTCCTTCCCCAAGCGGATATTCACGCAAAATTTGTTTAATAAATGTAGTTTTCCCGCTCCCGGTTTTCCCGACAATACCAATCGTCTCCCCTTGACGGATATGGAGTGAAAGATCTTGTAAATTCTTTTCATTCGATGATGGATATTGAAAGCTAACGTGCTCGAATGCAATATCGGATAAATTTTCTACTGTAACCGGTTTGTCAGGATCCGGGACATCCTCATGGTAATTAAGCGTTTCTTGAACCCGATCCAAAGAAGCATTACCGCGCTGCATAACATTAATCAATTCCCCGATTGCGTACATCGGCCATGTCAACATTCCGAGATAAACATTAAATGAAACGAGCTCACCAAGCGTAATTTGTTGGTGCATGACCAAATAGGCACCAAAAGATAAACTAATACAATAGCTTAACCCGGTAGCTATCCGTGAAATTGGAAAGAAGAAAGCATCGATTTTCTCAACAATAAGATTTTTCCGGTAAACATCATTTGTCATTTTTTCAAATCGTTTTTCCTCTGCCCTTTCTTGGCTGTAAGCACGGATGACACGGACACCTGACACAGATTCAAGGACGCGATCATTCATTTCACCAAATGCATCTTGAGCAATGGTATAGTGATGATGAATTTTATCTCCTAAAATTTTCATTGCGATTGCCAAAAACGGTAATGGAATGATACTAACCAATGTGAGCTTCCACGAAACCAAAAATCCCATTGTAAAAAGAATCGTCAACATATAAAGCGTCGAATCGACTAATGTCAAAATACCGAATCCAGCTGTAACAGAAACGGATCGCAAATCATTTGTTGCTCGTGCCATCAAGTCACCAGTTCGATTCTTTTCATAAAACGTTGGTGACATCTTAAGAAAATGATTCATCAGTTTGGAACGTAATATCTTTTCAACGACAAAAGCCCCACCAAATAAATTATATTGCCATTTATAACTTATCAAATAATTTAATATGGCCAGTCCGGTTAAAGAAACAATATAAAACGTTAATTTTTCATTAGTCATGTCGCCTAGAAATATATCATCAACTACTGAACCAATCATCATCGGTGGAATCACTTCAATAAAGTTGGCAATAATCAGTAAAATAATGGCGACAAAATACCTTTTCCAATATTCTTTAAAAAACCATTTTAATTTCACTAAGACACTAAACAATGTTTGTCAACTCCTCAACTGTTGTAAAGTTTCACTATCCGCTTTTAAGATCTAAATATTTCATCATGATTAATGTTTTAGTTATCATACACATAATACATCTCCCCTATCTAAACTTTTTTTAAATGAATACGCCTTGAGAGATTGAAAATTGGAATTCCTTGCGAAGTTGGCAAAACTTTTTCGTCTATCTCTATGTTTCGATCAAGGAGTAAATCATCCAAAAGCTATTTATGTGAACAGTTTCCTGTTACACCCAAGTTTTTCCACTTTTTCCGATAAAAAGGGCACCCTACGCCCTTAGTACGGTTGCACGGTGCCCGAATTAAGAAAAGACGCATTCTTTACAAACCTGCGTCTTTTTATCATCAATATATTTCAAAAATTTTTCATGCATAGTGAAAATGATTTTTGAAAAAAGAGCAGGCTATGATCATATATAATTGGTTTATTTTAACAAAATATCTTCTGTTCATCATGACCATAACCCCCTTTTACTTTTTGATTTTTTTAACCTTATTGAATCATAACATTATAGCCAATTTAATGTCAACTACCGTTTGAAAATTATCGGTATGAAAAAGATGTTAAAGAAAACTCGGTGACTGCCGAGCCTTCAGACGAAGGCAGAGCCGCAAGAGCACTTATACTTAATTCTTAAAATTTCCAACTACGTCGAATTCGCTTCTTTGCTGGAAATTTATACATTCTTAACGTATAAAAAAGCAATTGGTAACTTACCAATTGCTTTTTTCCGGTCGTCTGTTTTTTTAGTATCTGCGATCATCTATTTATTATTTCAATGTAACGATTGTACGACCTTTCATTTCTCCGTTTAATATCTTCTTACAAACATCCGGTAATTGTTCTAATGTAATTTCATTGGTCGTTGACTCCAATAACTGATTCGGTTTCATTTCCCCAGCTAAACGCTCCCAAATCGCTAGTCTTATTTCCATCGGACAAAAGACAGAATCAATACCGAGAAGATTGACACCTCTTATAATAAATGGGAATACAGTGCTTGTGAAATTATTTCCTCCTGTCAAACCACTTACTGCTACAGACCCACCATATCGAATGGATGCGAGGATGACCGGTAAATAGCTACCTGCAACTGGATCAACGCAAGCGGCCCATCTTTGTTTCAGAAGAGAACGGTTTTTCGGATTTGTAAGTTCTTCCGGATTTATTATTTCTGAGGCACCCATTTGCCGTAAATAATCATGTTCCTTTACTTTTCTTGAGCTGGCAGTCACCTGATAGCCTAATTTGCTTAACATGGATATAGCACAGCTACCAACACCACCTGTAGCACCAGTTACAAGCACCGGACCTTTTTCATTTGTTAATCCATTTTCTTCAAGATGATGGATAGAGAGCGCAGCTGTAAAACCGGCTGTCCCGATTGCCATCGCTTCTTTTAAAGTAAGTCCGTTTGGAAGCGGGACAATCCAATCCCCTGGAACCCGGGCCACTTCACTGTACCCACCAAAATGATTAACGCCTAAATCATAGCCAGTAATAATGACTTCATCTCCAGGTTTATAACGGGGATCTTGTGATTCACGAACAATTCCTGCCAGATCGATACCGGGAACAACGGGATAATTACGAACAACACCGCCATTTGGAATGGTTGCTAACCCATCCTTATAATTCACACTCGAATAATGAACATCAATAACAACATCACCATCAGGAAGATCATTCAGTGTCAAGTCCTGAATCAATAGCTTTGTTTCGTTGTTCAATTTATCAACTACCAATGCTTTGAAATATTCCATTTTCCCTTCACACCTTTCAATATCTACCTTACTATTCTATCAAATATTATATTGTGAAATCATGAACTTTTTAACAATTTCATTTACTCTTTTATCGATATGATTTCTGATTCCAGTTCATGTATCTTTCTAGAAAGTTCATCCGTTTTTTTTAATAGCTCATCTTTACCTTTTACAGAGATTGTCATCGGTTCTCCTATTAAGATATATATTCTTTTCCTTTTTAACACCTCTTTAAAATTCGTTGGACCCGTATAGGCACAAGGGACAATCGGGACTTTTGCTAAATTTGCGATCGTTACCGCCCCCCTCTTAATTGGCGCATGATCACTTCTTGTTCCACTCGGAAAAATACCAACAATTTTTCCTTCTTTCAATAATTTTACAGGTATTTTTATACTGCTTGTCCCGGGATTTTTTCTGTCAACCGGAAAGGCGTTTAAAGACCTTAAAAATTTGGCAATTAGTTTTCTATTAAATAATTCCTTCTTAGCCATAAAATGAATTTGTCGCGGTAATAACGCTACTCCTAATCCGACAATATCCATCCAGCCGATATGATTACAAGCAATAATAAAACCAGTATCTTTCGGAAAATTTTCGAGGTTTTTTACCTTTATTTTTGAAAAAACCTTTAAGATAAACACGGCAATTTTTCCTAAAAAAGAATACACAAGTGCCCACTCCTTATAAAGAACAAATAACTATTATTCATTATAATATAAACATAGAATAACAAAATATTTTTTCTTTATGAAGAGGAAATAGGTAAATGGAAGGATACATGTTAGCTTTATTTTTATACTTTCTTATCTTTACAAAAAAACAGCGAGTTTTTTCCTCGCTGTACAACCTATCTATTAATCTCATTACCTAGCTGATTCAATGTTTAATATAGTAAACAAGATCTGTTTTTCAATTCAAATTATTTAACCGTCGCTGTTGTTTCCACCGCTTTGGCAATGGCTTGTTCCAAATCATGAATGATATCATCGACATGTTCAAGACCAATGGATAAGCGGATTAATTCCGGAGTTGTCCCGGATAACGCTAATTCTTCATCACTTAACTGGGAATGAGTGGTCGATGCCGGATGAATAATCAGTGACTTCGCATCCCCGACATTAGCTACATGTGAGAATAATTGAACATGATCGATAACCTTTCTACCTGCTTCTCTTCCGCCCTTAATACCGAATACGATCATCGAACCGGCACCATGTCTTAAATATTTTTTTGCTAGCTCATAGGATGGATGATCTGCCAAACCAGGATATGAAACCCATTCCACCGATGGATGATCTTTCAAATATTGCGCTACTTTTAATGCATTCTCGTTATGTCTTTCAATCCGAAGATGTAATGTTTCAAGACCAAGTAAAAAATAAAATGCATTTTGCGGACTCAGACAAGCACCGGTATCGCGCAGTAATTGTACACGCAGCTTTGTAGCAAAAGCAACATTTCCTAAATCTGCATATTTCAACCCGTGATATCCCGGATCCGGTTCATTAAAACTTGTAATCCGTTCATTCGTCCAATCAAAATTCCCTCCGTCAACAACGACCCCGCCGATAGAAGTTCCGTGACCGCCAATCCATTTTGTTGCAGAATGAACGACGACATGCGCACCCCATTCAATTGGTTTTGCACTATAAGGAGCAAATGTGTTATCAATAATGAGCGGAACACCTACTTCGTCCGCAATTTTTGCCACTGATTCAACATCAAATACTTGTAGACTTGGGTTTCCGATAATTTCACCAAAAAATGCTTTCGTTTTTGGCGTTACAGCTTTACGAAAATTTTCCGGGTCACGAGCATCAACGAATTTTACCGTAATGCCGAATTTCTTTATTGTATTGGCAAATAAGTTGAACGTACCGCCGTATAAATTACTGTCAGCAACGATTTCATCCCCGCTCTCAGCAACATTTAAAACCGCATATGTAATTGCAGCAGATCCCGAAGCAGTTGCAACGGCAGCTGTACCGCCTTCCAGAGCCGCCACCCGTTTTTCAAAAACATCAACAGTCGGATTCATAATTCTAGTGTAAATATTACCCGGTTCTTTCAAGCCAAATAAATTTGCCGCATGTTCAGCATCCCGAAACACATAAGATGTCGTTTGGTAAATTGGAACAGCCCGGGAACCGGTAGTCGGATCTGCTTCTTGTCCTCCATGTAATAAAATCGTTTCATCTTTATACTCTTTCGTCATAAACAATTCCCCCTAAAATTTTGTAACAATAATTAAGTGAGCTTTTGCATACATCTTGCTCTTAGAGAGAATTGAAGAGGTACAAAAAATAAAAACCCCTTCAATAAGAAGAGGTTCGAAATTCATCCCTCCTCTTATCTCTCAGATCTACATCCTGACCTGTAGGAATTGGCACCTTTTCAAACCATGTTTGAAGGTTGCCGGGTTTCATCGGGCCTATTCCCTCCACCTCTCTTGATAAGAGTTTGTACTCACTTTTTTAAATTATTGTTAAAATGATTATACGGAATTGTTTTTATTTCGTCAATTATTTTTTTATGAAAAATTTACAAAAAGTCCTATTTTTTCCTTAACGTCGATCAGTCTCTTCTTCCACATACGGATCTTTTTCAAACGGTGGAAGGTCGCCGAAAGTTGTCATAATCCCCTCTTCATTAAGGTCTTCCTCATATTTTTCATGTTGCCGGTTCGGATAAACAGTGATATTTTTCCCATACATATCAACGCCGACAAAGTTTTCATAATCCTCGACATATCCGACATTTTCTTCAGGTTCGATATTCACATCGTTATAATGCTTTTGCGGCTCGATGAAGTCTGAAGGTGTTTCACTCGTTCCCCAACTCGCCACCTCTTGCCAAGCATCTTCTGCATCGAAGCTTAAACCTTCATCATTCGAATCATCAAAATCAAATTTTCCGTACGGCGGCATTAAAACTCCTTCTTCCAACGGTCTCTGGTAGGAGATGACTTGATCCGGACTATGTTTTTTGCAATAAGTTGTGGTCGGTAATGCTTCCAATCTTTCCACAGGAATTTCTTCACCACAAACTTCACAAGTTCCATATGTACCATTTTCAATTGCATTCAGTGCCTTTTCAATATTTTTCAAATGATTGCCTTCATGTTCATTTAGAGCTAAATCTTTCCCGCGTTCAAATAATTCCGTTCCTTCATCTGCGGGATGATTATCATAACTCGATAATTCACCAGTAGATTCATGAACATGTCCTTTATTCATACCAAATTGGTCATTTTCCTTAAATCGTTTTTCAACATCCGCTTTTTCATCCATTAATATTGAACGGAAGGTATCAAGTTGTTGTTGTGTTAACATTTTTTAATTCCTCCCATCTGTTTCGTTTAGTATTTGTCAAAATTTAAAAATCATGTTTGCTAAATTAAGGAGTATTTACCGACTTGTTTTAATGAATTGATTCGAATTGTTTTCTAGTGGCCTAGCATTAGACTTGAGATTACTTTTCATAACATTCATCCATAATCTTACTCGAATAGATGAAAACTTATCACAAACACTAAATTTGTAAGAAGTGAAAGAGCTTCTTCAAACCGGACAAAGGGGGGCTAGTATTGAAAAGAAAGTGGATGCGCAATATGAATCTCAACAGAATGACTTCCTTAATGAAAAAAAGAAAAAATAACCGAAACATGCTCTTGTTATCATTAGTTGGTATCAGTCTTGCCGGTGGAGCTACTGCCTTTGGAATGAAACGGGGGAAAAAAGGTTCAATCCAACAGATGATGAAAAAGGCCTCACAAAAAATAGAACAGTTTACACCAAATATGTTAAATACAACCCAATCTTAACAGCAAAAAGAAAGGAAACAGAACTGATTCTGTTTCCTTTCTTTCGTTATTGTTTATTCTGTTCTTCATTATCTTTCAGATCCGTTTCAACATTCATCGTGTTCGGTATATGACCATACCCGTTAATGTAAGTACCCCAATAATCCATTACTCCCTTATCCGTTGCCTCATCACGATTCGTTTCATAACTTTTGAATTTTTCATCAGCTTCCGGGAACTGTTCACTACCAAATTCGGTGTCATGAGTGGCATCGTTTGTATTATCTGTTGAAGTATTCCTTTTTTCTTGAATAGCCTTACCGTTATTGTTACCTTTAGGCAGAATCTCTTCAGCAAATTCGGAATCTGCATTTGTCATTGAACGGTTATTCGTCGTTTTAGGGTAACTTTCTTCAGCCATTTCTGATTGATAACTTGGTCTTGCTTGAGAATTTGTTATCCGGTCATGTGTTGAATCCTTATCATTGATAACATTATTTACAACATATTGGTGGAAAAAGGCTTCACCTATGGCAATCAATCCAGCTGAAAGGAAGCTGGCGATTCCCATGCGGATCGGTTCATCAATAATCTGAGCACCAATCATCCAAGCTCCTACATATGCTATTCCGAAATCTGTAATCGTCGCTGCCGTGTTTCCAAATCTTGGTAATATAAGCATATCACCAATTAAATAAGAAACAATAGTAAGGATGAAGCTTATTGTCAAAATATCACCGAAAGACACGCCGTATAAAAATCCAAATACGACGGCCAACATTGCCGTGGTCATTACAAATTTTATAACAAGTGAACGTAAATGTTCCATAATATCCTCCTTTTCCATTTGATACGTTCACTTTTTAGATTGGGTTATTTTTTCAATTTTATACTTCGAGTTCATTCATCCCAGCAATTTCCCTAGAAAACTTTCCTTGGTAATTACCTTTGTCGAATCAGGATTTTTACTGAAGATTATATTATTTGATTCAGTAAGATGGTTTTTTGAGAATAAATCATTGTTTATTTTCCAATTAATGATACAATTCTTTTATAATTAAAATACATAGCAATTCACTGGAGTTGATCAAATGAACAATAAGATAGAAAAGGCAACTTTTGCCGGAGGGTGTTTCTGGTGTATGGTAAAACCTTTTGACCAATGGGAAGGTGTTATAAGTGTTAAATCCGGTTACTCAGGGGGACATGTTGAAAATCCGACTTATGAACAAGTAAAAACCGGAACGACAGGCCATTATGAAGTCGTCCAGATTACATATGACCCAACCATCATCCGTTATGAGACGATTATTAAAATATATTGGCAGCAAATTGACCCGACCGACCCGGAAGGTCAGTTTCATGACCGTGGCAGTCAGTATCGAACAGCGATTTTTTATCATACGGAAGAACAAAAAAGAATTGCAGAAGCCACAAAAAAAGAATTGGAACAAAGTGGTCTCTTTTCAAAGCCAATTGTCACAAAAATTTTACCGGCCGCACCGTTTTATCCTGCGGAAGAGTATCATCAAGATTTTTATAAAAAAAGCCCGAAGGAATACGTGGAAGATCGTCAAAAATCCGGGCGGGATGAATTCATTAAAGAACACTGGAATAACATTTAATCCAATCTAAAACAGGGAAATACATTAAGTGATTCCCTGTTTTTTACTTTTCTCATCATTTTTTGTACGTACCATGTTTACACTTAATCGTCTCTTGTATATGGTAAAAAATCTTTTTTTCAAACATCTTTACGCAAAAATCTCTCTCCATTCAGCTTTTTTGGCGAGCATCTTTCGGGCAATTTCTTTGGCACCTTCCAAGTTATGACTGGCCGCCCAGCCGCATTGCACTTCATTACAAGCCGGAACTTCTCTTGCATTTACCACATCTTGTAAAGTTTTCTCCAATAATTGAAGAAACGCCTCATAATCACCGTCATTAATGATCGACACATAAAAACCCGTTTGACACCCCATTGGACTGACATCGAAAATTGTGTGATGATGGTTACGAATATGCTCAGCCATTAAATGTTCTAGAGAATGAAGCGCCGGCATTTCCATATGCTCTTTATTCGGTTGGCAGAAACGAACATCGTATTTATATATTTTATCCCCATTTGCCCCTTCACTAACACTGGCTAAACGGACATATGGCGCTTTAACTTTGGTATGATCCAAATTAAAACTTTCTACATTCATTTTTTTCACTTCCATGACAGCCACCTCCGAAATTTATTTCTTACTTTATAAGTATTATATTTTTCCAGCAAGTTGTCAAAGTAAAAAGAACGCAAACGATTGGTATTGACAAAAGATGTAGAAAAGTAGAAATCAAATTTTTTTTTACTTTCCGATTAGCTAAAAAAATCCGAGATTCAAAATGGTGATATCCCGGTTTTTCGTATTATCATTCAAAATCGGTTGATGTGACCAGGTGAATACCATCATTATCCACTAGTCTACGATAGGTCTGTTCAGTTTCATCTTCAAATCCAGGGATAGAACTCATACCATCTTCTAATAAATAAATCTTTGCCGGATCATCTTTTACACTTTTTAAATATTCAACAAGCTGAATGACCGACTCCAATACGCAGTGAGATTTTGCTTCCCCGCCAATAACAATTTGATCATACTGTCTCATTGATTCCAATAGGCGAATATCCTCTTTCATATTTTTGCTATATTCAGGGCGGAAAATACCATACATTTCTGTTGCCGGATAAAGCCCTTTTACCATTCGGATTACATTTGTCTGGCGCACAACTGAGTGAAAATAGATCATATTTGCGAATTGTCCTTCAAGTGCTGCTCCAAATGTTCCTTCTATACAATGATACGGCCAAATACATAATTGCTTTTTCCCGGATTTTTCAAGATTGATCACATATTCAACGCTTTCCTTTTTTTCATAGATAGGAATCCATTTTTCGTTTTCGACATCTTGGCTTGTAATAATTGTCAATGGTTGTGGATGATTTCCAGCTTGATCTTCCCACCAGCACGGATGGAAAATTTGCATCGGCTGATGTGTATCTAATGAAACAGCAATGTCTGTGATTTTATGTAAATGACGATAAATAAAGTTTGTTATATTTCGAACGTCTTTATGGGCACCAGGTACACCAAGTGCACCATTTTCCATAAAATCATTTTGAAGATCAATCCCTAAAAATAAAATCTTTTTCTTATCGTTTTTTGCTGGTATCGTTTTCTCCGCTTGTGCCATCATTAATATATCATGCAAGTTATTTTCATTCTTGCTGCCGATTTTGTTCACATTCACAATTTGTTCAAAAGCTGTTTTTAACACAACGAGAACCCTCCTTTTTGTTCACTTCCAGTCTTATTTTATCATATAAAAGCTGGTTCACCTATTGATTACTCAGCCTTTGCCCTATTCTCCTTCAGTAAATCACGAATCTCCGCCAATAATTGTTCTTCCTTACTTACATTTTCCTCTTTTTCATTTTCTTCATTTCTTTTACGGATATCCCGAATTTTGTTAAACAATTTCACAACGAGAAATAAAGAAAAACCAATAATTAAAAAATCGACAACCGATTGGATAAAAAGACCGTAATGAATATTTTTATAAACTAATTTTTCAAAACTAGTCTTTCCAATAATCAATGCAAAAATAGGCATGATGATGTCATTTACTAGTGAGGAAACAATTTTATTAAAAGCCGTACCGATCAGTACCCCGACGGCTAAATCAATTACGTTTCCCTTCATGGCAAATTCTTTAAATTCCTTCCACATTTATGGTCAACCTCCCTTGATTTTGTCACAATTGACTTTTGTAATTTTTTACTTTATATCAATAGAGACAAAAAATTTGTACATTCCAAATAAGAAATGTAAATAAAATGGGCTCTTGGTGTTAACCATATTAAACTATAATATAGTGTATTTCAATTGCAACACTTATCCACATACTCTGGTGACGTTTTGTAAACAATACATTTGGCAAATAATAATACGGAATAGTTTTATAAGAAAAATGAGGGAGTTAAAAATGCGGAAAATTATTTTATTTTGTTGGCGTTTACTTGATCCGTTCTACTTTCAGCTCACCCGGTTAACCTATATCGATTATCGAAAGAACATTTTTCGGGTTCGTATTACCCGTTACCATGGACATCCAGTCGTATTGGCAGATGGTACCCATATCAAAAAAAATGATTTATTGCTGAAAATACATTTTCATAATGCCCGTTTATTATCTGAACTCAGTCATATTCAAAATGAATTTCAGAAGGGTAAAACTTTTTATCATTTGGTCAAGGATTCCCTTCCTGGTATCGCCGACTTTCTGATCAAACATCCAAAACAACATCAAATAAAAGGACTCATCGGAGTAACCTATTTAAACTTTCGCTCCAATCGATTAGGTTTTGAAATCTACCCAGTCAAAAGTAAAATCTATAAATTAATAAAAATGAGTATATTTTTGCCAATTAACATACTAGCTTCAGCACCTGGTTCCCACAGCAAACCGACCTATGTACCGGTTTACTTCTTCATGTCAAAGAATGTCCTATTTGAACGTTACGCAAATTTTTTTGAAAAAAATTATATTTTTGAAGAAAATGGACTTACGAAAGGAGATGGAATCACTTGAACAAAATTCTTTTTCTCCCCTTTTTACAAATTCCATCCGGCCATCACCAAGCAGCAGATGCGTTAATAGCACAATTTGAATCGATGCCTGATGTACAATGCGAAAAAATCGATCTTTTCTCTTACAGTTACGGCCGGATTGAGCAAATAATCTCCCGGTTTTATTTAAAGTGGATTCATCACTTTCCTACTAGTTACAGTACCTTATATAAAAGCATTGTTGTCAAAGATAGAGAAAAAGACATCTATTTATATGAATTACTTTTTGAAAAGCAGTTGGAACATTTATTGGATGAAAAGCGACCTGATTGTGTCATTTGTACCCATGCTCTGCCTTCCCGCATATTATCAAAATTAAAACAGGAAGGAAAATTTGATAAACCAGTTCTGAATGTATATACTGATTTTTTCATTCATAAAGGATGGGGGACAAAGAATATTGACATCCACTTTGTTTCTACCTATCGGATGAAAAACTATTTATTGGACATGGGAATCAAACATGAACAAATTTATGTGACCGGGATTCCGCTTCATCCTTTACTGCAAAAAAAGCCGCTTATTCCGGAGCCACCTAAAAAACGGATTTACGTTCTTGTTTCAGGTGGTAGTATGGGTACAGGTAACATACATGATTTAATCAAATATCTCCCTTTTCGAAAAGAATTGCAATTTTTCGTTTTATGCGGAAAAAATAAGACATTATATCAGCAATTAATCAAATTAAACCGTTCTCACCTGATTCCAATTCCTTTTATTCACTCCCGAAAGATCATGGACTGTATTTATAATTTTGCCGACCTTATTGTTACAAAACCTGGTGGTGTAACCATCACCGAATGTTTTCATAAACAAATCCCCATTTTTATCTATGATCATTTACCGGGACAAGAAGAATTTAATTTTGAAGAATTACAAATTCAAAAATTGGTTTATGATGCGACAGGATGGAAAAAGAAGAATCACCTTGACGATTTAATTATGAGTTTTGTTGAATCACCAAAATTAATTAGTGGGTACTATGAAAATGTATACCGCTATGAAAGTAATAAAGATCCAGTGGACGCTTTGCAACTAATTATCGAACACCTATAGTCAAAACCTAGCTTACTGGAATAAATTTTTCAGTGAAGAAAAATATTAGACAAGACTTATCTTCATGAAGCATATGCTATACAAGACAAGCTAAAAGGGGGAAATTTGATGAGTCATTTTTCAGCCATACATGCAAACCGCATTGGAAAAATTTTCTTAATCGGAATATTTATCATATCTGCATTTATCTGGTACTCTTTCCAAGCAAAAATGATATCAGCAAAAGAAACGACTAATGAGGACATCCGAGAAATTCATATGGTAACCGGCGAATTTACCACAACAACATCCGACGGGAAAGAAATCGAAGCTTATCGGTTCGATCCAGGTACAATTTTTTTAAAAAAAGGTGAAAAAGCACTGCTAAAAATTTATGGTATCAGTGGAAATGAACATCCTTTTATCATTGAGGGAACGGATATCCAAGGAACGGTAGAAAAAGGAAAAGAGACGGTGGTCCCGCTTCAATTTGAAAATGAAGGAACATATCGCTTAGTATGTATCAGTCATCTTGATTACACAAAGAACGGACCGATGATTGCTTATATTGTTGTCCATTAAATATAATTCATAAACTTTGTTGGTTTTTATACAGAAACCGTGTAGATAATAACAAAGAAAAAAGCTGTTCAAATGGTTCAAGGACAAAAAACTCAGTCTTTTGTTTTGACCAATTGAAAACAGCTTTTTTATATTTTAAAAAAGAAGTGGATTTTTCCGGACGAGGCTTTGATACACTAAACACACCTTTTTACTTAAGATTTATTTAATCTTTTTCTTTTTGCTCGACAACATAATGATCAACCGTGCCTTCCATATAATTGTCGGTTGCTTGTTCATGGGTTATGCTTAAACCTTCAGTCAACTGATCTTTATGTTCCATCCCGCGCATACTTGGATCGTAGTACTTACCCGCCAATTTACTCGATTCCCTATAATCCATCACTTCACCCCTTTCCAATGTTAGTTTGTGTATTAATTAAAAATTCATTCTGTCATGACAACAATGTTAACCAATACAGTTAGTAAGTTTTTAATAAAATTTATATCCGGCTGCCAATAATCACCCCAACCAAAGCAAATATGAAACCAAAAATAATACTTATCATTAAATACGTAATCATGCCTTTCGTTTTATCTGATTCTTGTAATTCGATTAATTCAACAATAAATGTTGAAAAAGTTGTGAATGCACCAAGAAACCCAATACCGAAAAGTGAATAGATATATTGGTCCGTATCAAGACCAATAATCAAGCCTAATAGAAAAGAACCGAAAATATTAACAAATAATGTTCCATAAGGTAAAAAGCCAAATTTACTATTCCATTTTCTACTAATATAATATCGACTTATTGCCCCAAAAAAACCACCAACGGCTATTAATATTACTTCCATATTTTTTTCCTACCTATTCTAAACTATTTCATTTTTACTCCATCTTCTTCCCATTTTCATGCCAAGATAAGCGAAACTTAAGCCGAGAATAATTGATAAGAATAAATAAATGATTGCGATTGTATCGTTTGCATCGAAAATGAGTTGGACAACTTCATTATTAAATGTTGAAAAGGTGGTAAACGATCCAATTACACCGGTTGTTAACGCCGTATACATTTTCCTTTGGCGAAATTCTTTTTCCAAAAAGTAACTTGATAAAAAGCCAAGCAGGAAAGAACCAATTACGTTTACAATAAAAGTTGGAAGCGGGAAATGATGGTAAGTAAAGTTAACAGTTAAAACAGACACAAAGTATCGCAACAAACTACCGATTATCCCGCCCAAGCCAACATAAATCCACATAATCACACCTCAAAAACAATTAATCAGTTATCAGCCTATTCATAACTCTCCCTAAAACATTCGTTATATTCCCGGCAACAATCGATCTTTCATTTTGTTCTTTTACAAGTTCATCGGCACACAAACCATGCAGATAGACAGCATTGGCAATTGCACTCGTTATGTCGCTTTCGCTGCATATGAGTCCGAGTATCATTCCCGTTAATGTATCACCGGAACCTCCTTTTGCTAAAGCCGCATTCCCTGTCCGATTGATAAATCCAGTGCCATCTGGAAAAGCAATGACCGTATTTGCCCCTTTTAATACTACAATCACATTTTTTTGAAGGGCAAATTGACTACTTATTTCTAATCGATTCGCTTCGATTTCTTTTACACTGAGACCGGTGAGACGACTAAATTCACCCGGATGTGGTGTAATAATGATAGGGGCTTTCCTTGGAGCAAATTCTCGTTTTCCTAAAGCACCTGCATCTATAACGAGGGGAATCTCTTTTTCCCAAACATTTTCCAACACTTGATCAATTAATTTTTCATCTGTCAAACCGGGGCCGATTGCCATCGCTCTAATCCCGTCAGGAAATGTCCCGACAGCTAATTTATTTAATCCATCGTGTAAATAAGTCGCTTCCGGTAGGCGCGTAGCAATAATACTTGCTGCATAAGGAGTTGTTGCAATGACCAGTTTCCCGATACCTATTTTCATCGCCCCTAAACCTGCAAGCATGGCACTCCCGGGCATTTCATCAGTCCCTGCCACTAATAAACCGGTTCCAAATGTTCCTTTATGTGAATTGCTTCCCCGCTTTTTCATCGTCCGCTTTACATCTTTCTCCGACCAGATTTTCCATTTTGCATCATGTGGTAAACCAATATCAATGCTTTCCGGTTGTCCGAAATATGTACTGGACGGCAGGAGAAAAGTAGAAGGCTTGAAGCCGTGTAATGAAAATGTGTAATCAGCGTGAAAAGCAATATCTGCCTCACCACGATCAGCCAAAACCCCGGTTGGTAAATCAATGGCTATTTTTAGCGCATGTTGCTGATTACACCACTTGAGCAGATCCTGATACGATTGATTTAACGGTAGCCGTGTTCCGACACCGAGAAGGGCATCAATGATAACATCATACGGACCATCACCAATACTTGTTGACCAAGAATAACCCAAACTTTTATAATACCGAAAATGTTCGCTTGCTGAATCAGACTTTGGTTCACCAAATGGAAAAACAAGATCAACTTTATATCCTGACTGGTTTAAATATCTGGCAAGAACAATACCATCACCGCCATTATTACCACGACCGCTTAATATTAAGATCCTGCTATTTTTATTTAGGAATTCTCTAATTCGGAAAAACAAGCTTCTTCCCGCCGTTTCCATCAAGGCAGTGCCAGGTAATCCGTTTTGTGCAGCTGTGTTATCTGCATTCCTTATTTCAACCTCTTTATAGATGAACAATGTAGATCCCTCCTATATTGTCTTCATAAAGGCCCTTTCTTCACAGTTTTTTGTATCATAAACATTATTATAAGAAAAGCGCGAGTCGCGCCCGCACTTCATGAAGCTTTGCGACGAGCTGAACATCCACTTCCTCGAATAGGCTTTAGCGCAGTAGCACTTTAAAGGGAAGTTAGTTTCTCAGTCGCTGGCGCTCAGAACTAGACACGAAACTCGTCCCAAGTTTTTTACTTGTATTTTTATACTTTCTTATTCAATCATAAAAAATAAAAATCCCTGAGAAAATCAGGAATTTCAATCATTTACATCAACAAAATAATCCTTATAGTACCCGCCTATTCTTCCAGAGTTATCAACAACAAAATAAAATTCTTCTGTTTCATTTTTAACATCATACAATTTTTCTTCTGTCAACATATGATTCACCATATATTTTTTTGCATTGGTATGTACACATTTTACTTTTTTCAATGCTTTCCGTTCTGTCCAATCCTTATGAATCATCTCTATCACCCTTTCCACTTCATTATAGGAGTGATTACTCGTTAAATCAATAGCAATAAAAAGAAAAGAATCACTGAATTTCTCAGCGATCCTAGGATAAATAATTTAATTTATACCAATTAAATCTTTTTTTAATTCTTCATTCATCATTTGCGTCGTCCATTTTACGGTCTCTTTTTTGACAACTTCCACATTTTTCACTATACCAAGGGAACTTACGGCAAACTTGACGCCGGCGCATAGCCTTTTTTGTTGAATGATATCATCTGTTGTAAAAGTTAACGAGATACGGGCACTTCCATCTTCAGTTACTTCCACATCATATACTAACCCTAAATCAACGATATTTGCTCCGATTTCCGGATCAAATACATACTTCAATTCTTTATATATTCTATCCTTGATATTCATCAGGATTCCCTCCAATATTTGTTCTACCTATATTATAAAAAATACTCATGTTCTTTGATTTTCTCTTTTTAACAATATTGTGACAAGATGAGATGCGGTTTTCCTGTAAATATGGTTTTCATTTTTAAAACGTGTCAATGCTTAAATTTAGGATTCGGAAGCTTGTCTGAAAACAATTTGACAAACAATCGAATTCATCTTTATTCGCTAAAAATCTCCATCATTTTTACTTGTTTTACCATCTTTTTTTATTTGCTTTCTACAAATAATATAGTCAATACATCTTTCAGAAATGGAGAATAAGAATGGAATATACCGGTAACCTTTGGGAAAAATACATTTCCGAGGAAGAACGTCAAAAAAAGAAGAAAGAAAAAAAGTTGGAAGATAAACGGTGGGCAGTTGTATCCATTGCCTCTATACCACTAGTAATGACATTAGGCAATTCTATGTTAATTCCTGTTCTCCCAACGATGGAAAAAGAACTTGATATTACACCGTTCCAATCCAGTTTGATCATCACTGTCTATTCGGTCGTCGCCATCATATTTATCCCAATTGCCGGATATTTATCAGACCGTTGGGGCAGGAAAAAAGTGATTATTCCCTGCCTTCTGTTAGCGGCAATCGGTGGGGTCATTTCCGCGTTTACAGCTTGGCAATTACAAAATGCTTATTGGCTTATCTTGATCGGGAGAACTTTACAAGGGATTGGTGCAGCAGGAGCTTTCCCGATTGTTCTTCCACTTATTGGCGATATGTTTCATTCAGAAGATAAGGTCAGTTCTTCCCTTGGGATTATTGAAACGGCAAATACATTAGGGAAAGTATTAAGTCCAATCCTCGGGGCTTTATTTGCTAGTGTAATTTGGTTTTTACCTTTTTTAGCCATACCCGTTTTTTGTACAATTTCCGTTTTAATGATGGCGTTTTTAGTGAAAAGTCCAAAAGTAGTGAAAGGAAGTAACTTAAAGGAATTTTTACGGAAAACGAAAAAAATATATAAACATAATCGTCGCTGGCTAAAATCCATCTTTTTAATAGGTGGTATTTTAATGTTCATTTTATTTGGTGTTCTTTTTTACCTCTCTTCCGTACTGGAATCAAAATACGGGGTTGGCAATATTAAAAAGGGATTTATTTTAGCCATTCCGTTAGGTGCTCTTTGTATTGCCTCCTATATTGCCGGAAAAGCCATTAAAGAAAATAAATCTTTGATGAAATGGGTTACCTTTATTGGACTCATTTTATTAGCCATTAGTACACTAGTCTTAAGCCTTTTTGAAAGTCTTTGGCTGCTTATTGGTTTATTTGTCATTGGTGGAATCGGTATAGGCATAGGTTTACCTTGTCTTGATTCCCTCATTACGTCAGGAATCGAGGAGGATTTTCGTGGGACTATTTCATCCATTTATAGTTCTATGCGTTTTATTGGTGTTGCCCTTGGTCCACCGATTATTGCCCTATTAATGAAGAAATCGAATTTATTCATATTCTATCTATTAGGTGGTTTAGCCGTATTATGTGCCCTTGTATGTTTGTTTGGAATAAAACCAAACAAACCTGACGTAAGTTAATCGTGTAGTGATCAGAAAAAGCTGATCACAACTACCATTAATAAGAAAAGCGTGAGTCGCGCCCTATTCGCGACGTACAAACGGCATCCCCGCAATGAGAACAGATTT